>ENA-UOWE01000097-UOWE01000097.1-activated-sludge-metagenome-genome-assembly--contig:-NODE-97-length-124831-cov-87.115287_pt1 | contig 124831 bp, 80 predicted proteins | sample MGYA00249841_ERZ761562 | MGnify/ENA primary metagenome ERZ761562 (study PRJEB28883, sample SAMN05720200) | activated sludge metagenome | isolation source: Anaerobic digester | place: Japan... | reverse complement strand
GCCCTGTTCGGCCAATGCGCGCGCCCAGGTCTGATCGTCGCGGCTCCAGCCGAACATGGTCAGATACGGCGACGTCGGTTCGACGGGCAATCTACTCATGCTCTGGCCGGTCTCTGACCGGGTCGGGGCACGGTCGGAAGACCGTCTCCGGCCATTCTGGATTTGAACGCTCTGGCTGATCTCTGACCGAGCCAGCGCCAGGCCATCCAGCGCGCCAAAGCGTTTGACTGCCAGTTCCAGCAAGCGTTGCTGAATAGCCGGGTAATCCAACACTTCGATGCCGCTGTTACGATGCACCGTTACGGCAATTTTCTCGCCCGGCGCGAGCGGCTTGGGATCGCCGTTAAGCAAATCCATCGGCACTACGCCCTTCTCTGATGAGAAGAAGCACTCCTTTTCGGTCTCCCCATACCACAACGGACGCAACCCCAATGCGTCTACACTGCCCACGCAGGTATCGCCGTAACGCGCGACAATCGCCGCCGGTCCCTGGCTGAACGGCCCAAACGCGCGACGATAGTAATGGTAAAGCGTCTGCAAATCGGCAGGCAGGAGCTCCACTTCGCTCAAAATCGGCGGAAAGATCAGTTCCAGGGCCTCGATCAACGTAAAGCCGTAGCGGTGGATAAACGTTTCAAGCAGCCGGTTGACATCCTGCGAATCGCTACCGCCATTCACCAACTGCGTTCCCAACATCTCGGCCTGCTCGCGCAAACGGGTGATGGTGTTGATTTCGCCGTTGTGACCGAGCAGGGTAAAGGGCTGCACGCGCTCGAAGATCGTGGTGGTGTTGGTGGAATAGCGCGCGTGCCCAATGGTGATCGCGGAGGTGTAGTCGCGGCTGCGCAGTTCAGGGTAGTAGTGATAGAGCGTCTCGACCGAACCGCGCACTTTGTAAACAACGGTGTGGCTGGAAAGTGACGCCACGTGGATAGGTGTCTGAGCCTCAATCGCCAACTCAAGCGTGAACAGGTGGTCCTCGACGGCTTCCAGCGGGCAGCGGCTCATCACGCCGGCAATCTGCCAGAAGAGCGGCTCCTGCGCCAACGCCAGCCGTCCCAGTGCCTGGCGGCGTGTCGCGCCGGGACGCTCCAACAGAAGATCGGCACCGCTTGCGGCCATAAGTTCCAGCACGCGCGCCTGCCATTGCTGGACATGCGCACGTGAGCCGTCAGGGATCATCAAGTGCCCCACGAAGAAACGTCGGTCATCCGCAAGCCACGCCGGTCGTCCGGCTTCCTCCAGAGCAATCGCCCACAAATGACGCGGAATGTCGGTCAGGACGCCGCAACCATCGCCTTCACTCTGCACATCACCAGAGCGATGGCCCATTTTGCCGAGGGCTTCGATGGTCCGTTTGAGATTGCCGTGGGTGGCTTCACCGCTGGAACGGATCGAAGCCACGATCGCGCAGGCGTCGTGCTCCTCGACGCGCTGCTGCAAATACTGACGTGTCAAGATTGGCGTTTCCATAGGCCCCCTCCTGTGGAAAAGTCGGATAGTCGCGACGGCAAGGCTGGTTGCCGTGTAATAACAATTCGCTCCCTGACGGTAGGGAGCGGATGTTTTTAGCTATGGTGCCTATTGTACCGCGTAATTTCACAGATGCAAGGACGTTCACAATAGGCTAGACTAAAAGGGGAATGGCGGTATACTTACCCCATCTTACCCATATATGGAGCACAACGGTGATCGCAGACGAGATGGATTTCCCAGGACGGGTATACGGCATCCAACTGAAACTGACGCAGTATCCTATCCTGGCCCGTAAAATTCGGGAGCGGATGCGCCAGGAGCTGTTTTCTAAAGGCATCATCACACTGACAGAATTCGAGGCCGAAGTACGTCAGAAAGCCATCCTCTCGCAGTACCGCGAGGGCCTGCACGACCCCTTCGGCCAGGAGCCGGAGCAGGTGTGGAATGAGCGTCTGGCCGTGGTGCGCGATCAGCTCACCGACTTCTATTTTGCCTACAACATGCCCACCGACCGGCTCGAAGAGATCATTCAATCCGTGCTTGCCAGTCGTGCCGCCCCGCAGGATCATGAACTGGTGCTGACGTTCAACCCGGAGTTGGCTTCGTGGGATTTGCTCTTCAGCCAGGGACAGGAATACGAAGCCCTCACGCCCGAAAAACGCGCCGCGGTGCAGCACCATTTACGGGAGATCGTCGTGGTGCTCATCAAAGGGATGCTCAGCGATCAACTGGAATTCGTTGGCGTCGCCAAAGAGCTGTTCACCATCCGCGATTTGATTGATATTCGACGACGCTGTATCGGGCGTGGCAAGATCGGCGGCAAGGCTGCCGGGATGCTGCTAGCGCAGAAAATCCTGCAAAAGGCCGATCCCGAAGATACGTTGGACCTGGGGCAGTACGTCCAGATTCCCGATTCCTACTTCATCGGCGCGGATGTCTTCTATGATTTTCAGCTTATCAACGGTTTCACGCGCTATATGAATCAGAAATACCGCACGCGCGAGGAGATCGAGGCCGATTATCCGCACATCCGCCGCGCCTACATCGAGGGGCGTTTCCCCGGCGAGATCATCTACAGCCTGGAACGTATCCTGGAGCGGGTGGGCAACACGCCGCTGATCGTGCGCTCGTCCAGCCTGCTGGAAGTGCATTTTGGGGCGGCGCTCGCGGGAAAATATGAAAGCGTCTTCTGCCCCAACCAAGGGACCGCCCAGGAAAACCTCTCTGCCCTGCTCAACGCCGTGGCGCGGGTCTACGCCAGCACCCTCAGTCCCGATGCGCTGCTCTATCGCCAGCGTATGGGTCTGGTGGACTACGATGAACGCATGGCAGTGCTCATCCAAAAGGTCGAAGGGACGCGCTACCACAAGTATTTCTTCCCCGCCGTGGCCGGTGTCGGATACAGCCGCAATCCCTTCCGCTGGAATCCAAAAATCCGCCGCGAGGACGGTTTTTTGCGGTTGGTCTGCGGCTTCGGCACGCGCGCCGTGGAGCGGGTGGCAAACGATTATCCGCGCATCGTCGCGCTGAGCCATCCCCAGTTGCGCCCTTACGTGGGGGTACGCGAAACACGCAAGTATTCGCAGCACTTTATTGATGTGGTGGATATCGAAGCCAACGCACGTGTGACCCTGCCGGTGCGCGATGTCATCAGAGACGACTATCCCGCGTTGCGCTATCTGGCCTCGCTGGACAAGGGCGACTATCTGGCACCCATCATTTCACGGCTGGACGCCAGCGACGCGCGCGATCTCGTCCTGACTTTCGAGCAACTTACCGGCGACCGGCACTTTGTCGCATTGATGCAGGCCATCCTCAAGAAACTCGAACGCTATCTCCAGTGGCCGGTGGATATCGAATTCACCGTAGACATCCAACCCAAGTATCCTCACGCCGATTATACCGTGCACCTGTTGCAATGTCGTCCACTGGTCAGCCAGAAACAGGTCAAGAACATCGAGATTCCCGATTCCATTCCCGAATCGCAGTTGATCCTCAAAGCCAGCAAGCTGGTGCCGCAAGGGGTCGTCTCGAAGATCCGCTACATTATCTACGTGGATCCCAAACAGTACAACGAGGCGCCCAACTACGAAACCAAATTTGAGATTGCCCGCATCATCGGACGACTGAACAAGCGGCTGGAAGGGGAAAACTTCATTCTCATCGGGCCGGGGCGTTGGGGCAGCTCCGATGTAGACCTGGGTGTCAAGGTAACCTATGCCGACATTTTCAACACCAAAGTCCTGGTCGAAGTGCCGCTCTACCGCGAAGGGAGCACGGCAGAGCCATCATACGGGACGCACTTCTTCCAGGACCTGATCGAAACCGGCATTTTCCCCCTGCCCATCGCGCCGGGGCCAGGGGCAATGCTGAACACCACATTTATCAACAGCGCGCCCAACATGCTCGGTGAGCTGCTGCCCGATGCGGTTGCCTACGCCTCCTATGTCCGTGTCGTGGATGTGCCAGCGTTCAGCAAGGGACGCTATCTCGAAATCGTGATGAACGATGAGCAGGAACGCGCCGTCGGCTATCTGAAAGCTCCGTAACCCTCGAACGAAGCCGCGCCTCAACAGACCCTATTCTCGGATCCGCCGCTTCAGACGTGCGGCCAGGGTCTCCGGTTCGGGGGATGGTATCGCCGGCTTCACAGGGGCAGGGGGTGTAACCGTGCCGGGCTGCTCCGGCGGCACGGACGGGAGAACAGAACCACTCTCAGGCGGAGCAACCGGCGCCGGCCTGGCAGCACGTTCCGCACGGCGCTGCCGCTGACGCAACGTCTCGGCCAGAGTAGGTGGCGTCTCCGGCGCGGGTCGCGGCACACGGCGCAGGCGACGCAGCCACTCCCGCAAGACGCCGAACCATCGCGCCACGTCCGCCCGCGTGAGGGCCAGACGCCGCCACGCAATATCCACCGGCCACAGCAGGGCCGCGATCAGAATCAACAGCGGCGCCAGCGGCTGCTCCCTTGTACGCCCGCGCAGATTGTGGACGAAAACCTCCGCCGGGTCGCTCACGTCGGTGCCGCCGCCCTGTGCGGTCAGCTGCGCCACTGCTGCCAGCGCGTCACCGGGGATGTACTCCAACGGTGTCGGCACGGCCCATCCGGCCACCAGATCGCGATCCCCGTGTAGCCGCAGCAACAGCGTGCTGCGGCCCGCCGGCGTGAAGTAGCCCTCATAGCGGCCCGGTGCGCGCTGGACGAGCTTCACCGTCTGCGATTCCCCTTGCCCAACACCGACAGGCGTCACGGAAAGGCGCAGGTCCAGGGCATCCACGTAGCCCGCACCCGTCGCAGCCTCAGGGGCGACCACATCCACGACCACATGGGCCCGGTCGCCTTCGGCCAGAACCCGCAAGGCCAGACCACTATCGGCCGGTGAAGGCAACACCGCGCGCACGACCGCGCCCCAAAATTCAGAGAACCCCTCCCATGTCACCCACTCCGACCCCCAACGCCCCGTCGCATCCGAGGTCCAGGCCACCGCACGCCCCAGGCCGTACTGCCACACCGCCAGCAGCGGATCAGGTTCCGTCGCGTTCCACACCACCTGCGCGGCACTCTTTGGCGTCGTCGCCACATATCCCCGCAGCGGCGGCGTGGCGGCGATGTCGGCAAGCGGCAACCACGGCGTCAGCGGCTCAGGGTAGAACGTTTTCTCGACGATATAGGAGCGCTTCACGCGCGCCGTTTCCTCGGCGAAAATGGCCGGTAGATCGGCAGCGCGCTCGGTAAGATAAAATCGCCCTTGCCCGCTCTCGGCAACCTGCCGGAGGAAGGGCACATCGCTTCCTTGTCCGATGGAAACCACGCTGACGGTCATCCCCTCATCAACCAGCTTTTCCACCAACGCGGGCACCTGTTCCTGATGTTCGGCGTCGGAACCGTCGGCAAGGAGCAAAATGTGACGTTGCGTGTCGGGAGAAGCCTTCACATTCCGCAACAGGTCGGCGGCATAGAGCAGGCTTTCGCGCACGTAGATGCCGCCACCGCCGGGTTGCAGACGCCGCAATTGCCCGATGAGAATGTCACGCTGATCCATCGTCGCCGGACCAAAGGTGTCGGCGGGGCGATCATCATACGCCACTACAGCCAGCGTGTCGGTGTCGTTCAAGGTTTCGGCCACACGGATGGCCGCTTCGGCTGCCAGGCGGATTTTCATGACGCCGGTTTCTTCAACCCCCATACTGCCGGATTTATCAATCACCACCGCCATGACCAGCGGCGGGAAGCGGCGGGGATCCTGTACCTGCATTTGAACCGGCAAGGCTTCCTCCAACGGCGTCCCCAGCCACCCCCCGACACCATAGCTCTGCGGCCCGCCGATGGCAATCAAGCCACCGCCCAGATCACGCACGAACGTGCGCAAGGCGCTCAGCGATTGCGGCGCGAAACTCCGCGCAGGCGTGTTGACAATGATGATGGCCGCGTAGTCCACCAGCGCCGGCGCGGTCAAGGGCATGGATTCAGGCGCAGCGACCTCAACCGTCAGTCCGGTTTCTTCAAGTGCCCGAAGCAGGGACGTGTAGTCTTCAGGAGCGCCAACGACCAGAATACGCGGTGCGCCCTGGACCAGCACCCAGCCATCGGCGCAGTTGTTTTGGGCGAACGTGTCGTATTCCGGGTCCAGGCACACCCGCAGGGGGATAAAACCCGCGTCCCCCGCGGTAAAGCTGAACGCCAGGGTCTCGGATGTCCCCAAAACGCGCACACCTTCCTGCCCGGTTTGCCCACCGGCCGTCCACGTCAAGCGGAGGTTCTGCTGCGCCGTGCTGCCGATTTCCACCATCACCGGCACGCGGTCGCCAGGGTAGACGCGGGTAGGCAAGCGCATATCCGCAATCCAGGTTTCGGCCTCCGGCGTCCCCGAACCGACCTGGACGAGCTGGACATCCACGCCCCGCGCCTGTGCTTCACGCAGCGCCCACGCCGCACGCCCCGATGTCTCCAGGCCATCGGTGAGAAGCACCAGGCGTCCCGGCGCGCCTTCGGGGATGAGCGCCAGTCCCAAACGCACCGCGCTCTCGATGTCGGTAGCGTCAATGCGCGGCAACGTCGCAATCTCGGGGAGCGTCGCCATAGCCGACAGGGCGCGATCTACCCACGCATCCCCGGCAAACACCACCAGCGCGGCGCGGTCCTGCGGCGACTTGTGCGCCAGTGCCGTCTGAACAAAATCCAGTTGTGCCTCCCATGCGCTGCGGGTGCTCGCCGAACGGTCAAGCAAGAAGACGATGGCCAGGTCACGGGTGGAACGAGACCAGTAGACATCGGCAAGGGCGAGAATGAGCAAGGTTATGAGCACAAGGCGTATGATGGTAGACGGTAGACGGTGGAAAATAGACGGAGAGGGGGTGAGAGGGAGAGCGGGAGAACGGGAGAGCGGGAGAGATATGGGACGAGGACGAGGAGGGGTAAGATAACGGAAGAGGGAGGGTCCCCACCAGAGCACGGCTTCGAGCAGCAATAACACCAATGCTACGGCAATCGCCCAGCGGCTCAAGTCGCGCCAGCCGGGGACAGCTTCTGCCGGCGGCAAGAGCTTTCCTCCAACACGAATTTCACGAGGGCGCAGGTCACTTTCGCCTTCCGCGAGTAGCGAAAGCGCCGCATAGCGCGTAAGGGTTCCGGCGGATGTCTGCGCTTCAATGCGGTACAGGCCGGCAGCCGTCTCCAGTGTGCGCGGCGCATCCGGTGATAGAGCGAGACGCCGTCCATCGGGCGTGATCAATGTGGCTGCCGTCGTGGCGGGTGGCAGTTCGGGTTCCCATGCCGTCCCAGAGGGCAAGGGCAACAGGGGTTCCGTGGAAAGCTGGGGCATCAGCCAGCCGGTCACGTTCGCCGTGAGAATGGGGAACGCCAGACGCAGCGGCAGATCCGAATCGTGGAGATCGAAGGCCATGCAGACCAGCCGCTGACCGGGACGCTCGATAGTCCACAGCAGCGGCCCCGCCGCCGTCTCCAAAAGCACCTCTGCATCGTCGGGGACGGTGTATGCACGGGCGCGCGCCACGTGGACATCGGCCCACTCAACGTAGTGCAGCAGCGGGTGGGACCATTGCCCGCGCACGCCGAGCGTCGGCGTCACCACAGCCCCCGGTTCGCCACAGGGCGATCCGGCCCCCGGCATGATAAGCCACATGTTGGCCGCAGGCAGTGTCGTCGTCACCGGGCCATCCGCCACGATGATGCCGTAGTCGCCGGCCATGCCAGGCTCCAGGGTTGCCGATTGCGACAGGGTCAAATCGGGGAGTGCCCGCAGAGCCTGCGCCAGAAAGCGATTGCCCGGCGTCACCAGGAGCACGCGCCCACCGCCACGTGCAGCCACAGCGATCCAGGCCTGATCGTCAACGGCCAGCGCGTCCGTCTCCTCCAGGCGCGCTTCGGCCCACGTCAGCGCCGGGAGACCGCCGAAGGTGAGCGCCGTCGCCCCCTCCGCAGGCAATTCCACAGGGCGACGCTCGACCAGCACGCCATCCACATACAGCGCCAATGTGCGCGAAGTCGCCGGGCCGTCGTTGAACAGTCGCACGAAAGCCGTCAGTCCTTCAGCGGCGCGTCGCAGGGCAAAGGCGACAATCCCGACATTCGCCGCCCCGCGCGGCACGGTGATCATGTGGACGTTGCCGGGGAGCGATGGCAATGCTTCAGCAATCGCAGCGTCGGTCACAAGTACGGTATTGATTGTGTCGCCGCTTGCCAGACCCGCCGCCAGAGCCGCCGCGGCGCGCCAATCGGCAGCCCCATCCACGGGTGCAGCGGCTTCCAGTGCCCGTCGGAATGCCGTCGCGTCGCCGCCTTGCAGCAACAGGACAGGCGCCGGCCCTACAGCAATCAGCGCCACGCGGTCACCCTGATCAAGCGCCGCAGCCAGACGGCGCAACTCACGTTGCGCCACCTCAAAGCGGGTCACACCATCGGCGTCGTGGGCCTGCATGCTGGCCGAGGCATCCAGCAACACGATCACCTGGCCGTGGAAGGTCAGCGGGGCAGGCAAGGCCGGGCGCGCTATGCCGCAGACCAGCGTCAAAAGAATCAAGAGTTGCAGGAAGAGCAGCCAGTTACGACGAAGTTTTTGCCAGGGGCGATTCGCGTGACGATCGGCCAGCACCGCTTCCCAGAGCAGAAGGCTAGGCACAGGCACATTCTGGCGGTGCAGCCGCAACATATACAGCAGCACAATCGGCACGGCCAACAACAGGCCCAGGAATCCCGCCGGGTTCAAAAAGCGCATACGACGACCTGAAGCGACCTACGAGAAAAAGTCTAAGAGCTGGCCGATTAACGAGGTCAGGGCGATGACCAGGCCACCGACGATTGCCATCCCCAACAAAGCGATGAGGATATTGAGCAAGCGTATGCCTCGTCCTTCGGTGCGTCGCGTCAGCCGTGAGCCGGCCAGCGCAAAACGGTCGAGGTCAAAAAGCACCGCGCCCGCCGCCGCGCCGATGAAAAGAAGCGCCGTGCGGTTTGCCGGTTCCCATCCCAATGACGCACCGATTTGCGTCACCACACCCATCGCCAACGCCCCGATCACGGCGCCGAGTAATTGTTGTCCCCACCCTTTGGTCAACACCAGCGGCGTCTCTTCCGTCGGTTGTGCCTTCTTTGGCTTTTGTGGCATGCTGTACTCCTCACAAGGGAAAAATGCCCCGATCCCGAAAATCCAGGGAGTGCCCGGTCAGAGACCGGCCCCAGCAAGTCGCCATGCTCCCAGGAGCACTGTCTATTTTCAGACCAGGTTGAGCAATTACTCAGATTGTACCGTCAGCGGCGGGAAGGGCAAGCGAGAAACGCGGATCTGGCGATCCGCTCGAAGCCGGTTAAAGTCTGGCGATCCGCTCGAAGCCGGTTGAAGCCTGGCGATCCGCTCGAAGCCGGTTAAAGTCTGGCGATCCGCTCGAAGCCGGTTGAAGCCTGGCGATCCGCTCGAAGCCGGTTAAAGTCTGGCGATCCGCTCGAAGCCGGTTAGAGTCGTTGTAACGAGAATGACAAAGCCCTGGCGAAAAAGAAAGACGGCCCGCAGGCCGTCTTGTCCATCTAAAGCGAATGGAATGGGTGACCTACGCCGCAGCACGGGCAAGGGTACGGCGATGGTCATATTCTTCCCAGGCTACCAGCAACGGCACGGCCACACACAGCGAGGTGAAGGTTTCGCTGACCATCCCGACCAGCATCACCGCGATAAATGGCTTGATGGTCACACCGCCGAAGAGCAAAATCGCAATCATCACGAACATCGCGTTGAGCTGCGTGGCCAGCGAGCGGTGCACGGTCTCCAGGATACTGCGGTTCACGATCAACTCGAACGGCTCGCCACGGTGACGGGGGATATTCTCACGGATACGGTCAAAGACCACGATGACATCCTGCACCGAGAAACCGATCACGGTCAGCAGAGCCGTCAGGAACAGCGCGTCGGCCTCCCATCCCTGAAGGATACCCATCAGGGCAAAGAAACCCAGGGCGATGACCACGTTCACCAGCATCGCCACGATGGAGACAACGCCGTAGCGGAACGGATGGGGCACGCGGCGGAATGAGTACCAGATGAACCCCAAAACCGCCAGCGATGCGACGAATACGGCCAACGCGGCCTGTTGCGCCACCTCGGCCCCCACGGTCGGCTCGACGGTATTCCAGTTCGAGAGTGTGCGGTCCACCGTACCCACCTGCGCGTCGAGGTCATCCAGGAGTTTTTGGATTTCCTCGCTGTCGGCAAAGCGCGTGCGCACCTGCCACGAGTTATCGGCAACAGCGCCGAGCCGCTGAATGATGGGTGAGGTGTGCCCGTTGGCAATAAAGACCTCACGGATGGCCGATTCTTCCACCGGCCCGGTAAAATGCAGACTGAACAGCGTCCCGCCTTTGAAGTCAATACTGATGCGCAAGGCCTGGCCGTTGAACATAATGGCCGAAACAATCAGGGCCACAATGCTGAGCGCGATCAAGACGCCGGCAATCGTGAAGAACAAATGTCGCTTTTGGACGAAGTTAAGCATAGTGCCCTCCTACAGCCCCAACACCCAGAGATGCTTCTGAATCCAGTCCCCAAAGGATCCAAAAGCAACGCGAACCAGCGTGCGTGTCACCACAATGGCCGTGAACAGGTTCATCAGCGTACCCAGAGCCAGGGTGATGGCAAATCCCTTCACCAGACTGGCAGCGAAGGCATTGCCGAAAATGTACAGAATGGCACAGGTGAGCAACGTCGCCAGGTTGGAATCACGCACCGAGGTCCACGCGCGCGAGAAGCCCGATTCTGCAGCCCGCATCAACGAACGTCCACGCCGCAGCTCTTCTTTCATACGCTCGAACACCAGGATGTTCGCATCCACCGCCATACCGGCAGAAAGCAGGAAACCGGCGATTCCTGGCAGGGTCATTGTCACCGGCACGAGTTTGTAGAGCAGCAGGTTCAGCAACACGTACAGCGCCAGCGCCAGATCGGCAGCCAGGCCGTTGAGGCGATAGTAGATCAGCATAAACAGGAACACCACAGCCAGCCCCACAACGCCGGCGCGGATACTCTTTTCCACCGAGATCGCGCCCAGGCTCGGCCCAATGGCCTTGTAGCTTTCGATCTTCAGGGGGATGGGCAACGCACCGTATTGCAATTGCACGGCCAACTGGTTAGCCGTATCGAAGGTGAAACTCCCCTGAATTGTGGCCTTGCCGTTAGGGATGACAGCATCTATTCGCGGACAGGAGATGATCTGCTTGTCGAGCACAATACACAGGTATTGCCCCAGGTGTGAAGAGGTATATTCGGAGAAAGCGTTGGCGGCGGCGGATTGGAACTCGATCGCCACAACCGGCTGCGAGGTACGATCATCACGGGTGACAAAAGCATTCGCCAGATCGGCACCGGTAAACACCGTCTTGAACAACATCGAGCCGGTCATGGCACTCTGCGCCTGAATCTCAGCTTCGCTCAGCCCATACGTTGTACTGATGGGCATCTGAGTCATTTGCAGCATATAGATAGAGTCAAACGTCATCCCGGCCGGTGGCTCGCCGAACTCCAACAACGCCGTTTCACGAATGGTATCCACAGCTTGAGCGGGATTGTCAATGCCGGGAATTTCTACAACAATGCGGTCTTTTCCCTGAATTTGCACAATCGGCTCGGTCAGGCCAAGGGCATTCACACGTTTTTCAACAATGCGACGCGCGGTTTCCATCGCCTGGGGTTCCAGTGCCTGGCCCGGCGGCAGATCGGCGACCATCAGGACCTGCAAACCACCCTGCAAATCCAGACCTAACTGAAAGTCGAGGTTACGTGATGCCTCCGGTTGCCAGAAAAGCAGGTTTGTCAGCCAGGCCGGATGCTGCTGGAAAGCCACGCCGTAGATTGCCACGGCAGTTAAAAGTAAAATCAACACAAAACTGATGATCGTTCGTCTCTCCATAAGCACTCCTGACAAAAAATAAAGGCCCTCGGACGGCCTTTCAGTGTCGCAAACGATAGGACATTATAGTCTGGCAGGGGGATTTGTCAAACGTGAGGCGAGTGGCGAATTGCGAGTTACGAATTACGAATTACGAATCCGTAATCCCCCAATCCCTAATCCCCCATATTGTGCTATACTTCTACAGCGATGCAAGGAGTAGAACGATGAAAGGACAGATTGAGTCGGCAGCAATGAACGAACCATTCTTCCTGGCCGGCGGGGAACCGGGCGTACTGCTGATCCACGGCTTTCTCACCGCGCCGGGGGAAATGCGACCGCTGGGTGAATACCTGCATGCCGCAGGCTTGACGGTCAGTGGGATCCGCCTGCGGGGGCATGGCACGCGGCCGGAAGACCTGATGGGCGTCTCATGGCGCGACTGGCTGGCGGACGTAGATGCCGGCCTGGCCGAGCTGCGGCGACATTGCGCGCAAGTCTGCGTGGCAGGATTATCGCTTGGGGGAGCGCTGGCACTCCACGCCGCCGCGCGTCAGCCGGTCGCCCGTGTTGTCGCCTTCTCCGCACCGGATGGCGCGCTTGCACGGCATCCCCTGCTGCGGCTGGCTCGACCCGGCGCGCGCGTGTTGCGCTTCATCTCTAAAATCGGCTCGGATGTGCATGAGCCGGAAGCACGCCGTTTCCATTTCACGTATACGCGGATTCCGTTGCGCAGCGCCCTTCAGATCACCGAAGTCATGCGGGCACTCGACGGTCAGTTGCCGCGCATCACTGCCCCCACCCTACTGGTGCAGGCGCGGCACGATCTGGTCGTCCCGCCCGGAACGCCACGGCGCATCGCGGCAAAACTCGGCGGACCGTCGCACATCCTCTGGGTTGAACGCGGCGGACATACCGTCGTGTTGGACTACGACCGTGAATTGGTCTTCGCGCACACGCTGGCGTGGTTACAAGACGCCAGCGACAAAGGCTGATATGCGCAAAGACTTGCCGGTTCTCATCATAACCTTCTTTATCATCGCAACGGCCTGGAACATCCTCGTGCCGCCCTACGAGAACCTGGATGAAATCGAGCACGCGGAGGTCATCCGCCACATCGCTACAACGGGACGATTGCCGGTTCACGGGGCGGCGCAGGCCGCCGGGTATCACGTCCGGCAGGAAGCCTCACAGCCACCGCTCTACCATATCCTCGCGGCAGGATGGGCGCGCCTGTGGCGTCTGCCCGACGATCCGCATCGGCCTCAAGCCATCCCCGGCAACGTCATCGCGTGCGGGCCGAGCAGCACGTTCTACAACAAAGCGACCTGGGTACGTGAACCGGATCAGGAATGGCGCGGCAGTCGCCTGACGCTGCATGGGCTGCGCTTGTTCTCCACGCTCCTGCAAACCGCGACGGTGGTCGGCGTGTGGGTGCTGGCGCGACGAATTTTTCCGCGAGGAGCGGCAGCGTGGCTTGCGGTGGGACTGGTCGCGTTCAACCCGCAATTCCTGCTCGTCGCTTCTGGCGTGAACAACGACAATGCCGTTACCCCGCTGGCAACGTGGGGACTCGTCCTCGCTTACGACCTGTGGGACAAAGGCCCGACATACCGCCGCGCGGCATGGTTCGGCGTCATCAGCGGTCTGGCGGGACTGAGCAAGTTGAGCGGCCTGGGCGTCGTAGGGTTAGGCGGACTGGCGCTGCTGCTCCACGGCCGGCAGCACAAGACGCCGCTGCGTCGGATCATCGGCTTGGGCTGCGCTATGGGGCTGCCGGTCCTCATCCTCGTCATGCCGTGGCTGATGCGCAACCTGCGGCTTTACGGTGATCTCACGGCCCTGGCGCCCATGCTGGCCGAGGTCGGACGGCGCACGTATCCCCTCGCCTTCAGCGAAGTCAGCCCGATGCTGCTCTCGTACTGGGGACAAATGCCGTGCTCGTTCTATCCGCGCGCGGTATATTGGCCTTACTTCATTATCATGGCAGGCGGACTCATCGGCGTCATTGCCGGCCGGCGACGGTTCAACCCATGCCAGAAACGGGCACTCATCCTGTCCGCCATCTGGTTTGTGGTGATCGTCATCGCGTGGATACGCTGGAACAGCATCACCCCGGCAACCGGTGGACGGTTGCTCTTCCCGGCGATCGCGGCATTGGCGCTTATCCTGGCTGCCGGTTGGTACGCGCTCACACAACGCCTTGCCAGAATCTGTGCCGCCCTGCTCCCGATATGGGCCATGGTGACGCTGTTTGTCGGCCCTGTGACGCTCTTCGCCTGGCCCAAACTTCTGCCTGCCACGACACGGCTGCCCGAGCCACTGGATGTGACCTTCGGCGACGACATCGCGCTGCGCAGCTACAAGGTTCAGGTGCGTAAACCGGGAATCACGTGCGCGTTAAGCGCGTCCAATGAATGTGCAGCGGTGCTGGACATCACCCTATACTGGCAGGCCACACGCCCGATCTCCGAAGACCTGACCATGGCGATCCAACTCGCCTCACCCGTCCCCGGCGAAACCGACCTGCGCCTGAACTACCATCACTGGCCCGGCCGCGGCAACCTGCCCACGTCGCTATGGCCGGTCGGCCCCGTGATCCGCGATCATTACTTACTGCCAATCCCCACCGACGGCACACCGACGCAAGCCTGGACGGTGCAGGTCGTTCTCATTAACGACGCCTCTGATACGCGATTGCCGGTAAGTCTGCACAACACGCCCATCGGCGACACTGTGCGCCTTGTCACCCTGCGCATCCCCGGCACGTTGCCGGATGCGGAAACCTGGAGGAATCCGGCGACGCCGGTGCACTTCGGGGAATCCGTCCGCCTGGCAGATGCCCACGTCGAGAGAACAGGCGACGTATGGCACGTTGCGCTCCTCTGGGCATGTGAGACAACGCTGCCTGCCGATTACACCGTCTTCGTCCATGCCTACGCCGCCGATGGTGAGCTGCTCGCTACCGGTGACGGTCCACCGCAAAAGGGGCATTTTCCCACCGGCCTGTGGCTACCCGGCGACCGCATCCTGGATGTCCACACGCTATCGCTCCCGGCGGGGAAAAAGCCGGCGCGCGTGGCCGTCGGGCTGTATCATCCCGTCAGCGGTGAACGCCTGGCGGCGAGTTTCAACGGCAATCCTCTGCCCGACAACGCCGCCATCATCTGGGAGGCACAGCCGTGAAGACCAAGCCGCTCGTCATCCTGCTGCTCGCCTTCACCCTGCTGGTGAGCATGCACAACGTCAGCACCCCCGTCTTCGAGGCGCCGGACGAAGTCTGGCATCACGCCTACGTGCGCTGGCTGGCCCGGGGAAACGGTTTACCGGCGATGGACAACGACGCGAGCGGTGCCAATCAAGAGGTCGCGCAGCCGCCGCTGTATTACGCCGTCGCCGCGCTGTTCAACGCGCCTTTTAGCCATACCGACCCGAACTCGTTGATCTGGGGCAATCCGGGATTCAGTTATCAGGCCCCGGGCACAGTCTCCGATAACAAAAACTGGCTTATCCACACGTCCCAGGAAGCCTGGCCGTGGCGTGGCGCAGCGTTGAGCATCCACGTGACGCGCCTGGCTTCGCTGCTCTTCGGCCTGCTGACAGTATTGGCGACGTGGGGTCTGGCTTACGAAACCTTCGGCGAGCGAGATAGCGCGCGGATTGCCGCCATGCTGGTTGCCTTCCATCCGCAGTTTGTCTTTATGTGCAGTGTCATCAGCAATGACGGTGCCGCCGCCGCGCTCTCGACCGCGGCGCTATGGGCGGTCGCCCGTGTGGTGCAACGTGGCCTGAGCCTGCGGCGTGCCGTCGTGTGCGGCATCCTGGTCGGCCTGGCGACGTTGACCAAAACCAGCGCCCTGTTGCTGCTACCGGTGGCAGGTTTGACGCTCCTGATGACAGGATTACAGCGTGCGCCGCACGCCTCACAACGTCGCGCGGCGCTGGGCTATGGCGCCGTATTCGGCATCGTTGCGCTGGCTGTAGGCGGATGGTGGTACGCGCGCAACGGCTTGCTCTACGGCGACCTGCTCGGCATCTCCAACCATGCCAACACCCCCTGGGGACGTCCGGCGCCCGTATCCCTGCTCAAACTGCTGCCGGAAATGCCGCGCCTGGTGTATTCCTTCTGGGCGGCCTACGGCTGGGGGCATGTGACGTGGCCGGCATGGGTGTATTGGGTGTTAAGTCTGGGGAGCCTTGCGGTGTTCATACGCAGTCTGTGGCATATCGCGCAGATGATGAAGGTGGCACGCGCCCCTGACCTGCATGCGGGCCGCATATTCGCAGAAGCGACCCCCATACTGCTGACGCTCGCGCTCATCTGGTGCAGTGGCATTTTCGCTGCGCTGCTCCAGTGGATGAGGCAAGTCGAAGCGCCCCACGGACGGCTGCTCTTCCCGGCCATCGGCGCGTGGGCGTTGCTTATGGCAAACGGCTTCAGGGAGCAAGAGGCAGGAGGCAGGGGGCACCCTCTCACCCTCTCACCCACTTTCCCTCTGCTCACCCTCTTCACACTCACCGCACTGGCACCCGGCGCGCGGATTTTGGCGACGTTTGCACCACCGCGATTGTACGCACCGGCTCAGGTGATGGATGATGTGCGCTCGACGGGGATTGACTACGCGAAGCAAGCACGGCTTCTCGGTGTGGCCGTGGATACAGAACGTGCCACTCCCGGCGCAACCTTCACGGTCAAAGCCTGCTGGGAAGCGCTTGCGTCCATGCAACGGGATTATACCGTCTTCATCCACCTCATCGGACCGGAGAACAGCCGCGTCGCCGAACGTCACACCTATCCCGGCCTGGGACGCTTCCCCACATCACTGTGGCCGGTAGGACGGGCCTTTTGTGATGATTATCGCGTGTCCGTCGAATCCTGGGCCGATGCCCCCTTGCTTTACCGGCTGGAAGTGGGACTTTTCGACACAGAAACCGGCGAGCGCCTGTCCGCAACGCTTGCCGACGGTCGCCCATTTGAACCCCCGCTCGTCGGCGCGGTCAGCCTCATCCCCGCCACGACGCCCAACATCGCGCCAACCTATATCGTCAATGCGACGTTCGGCGAGCACATTGCGCTGCGGGGCTACGATGGCCCAATCCTCGCCTCGCCCGGTGAAACGATCACACTCACCCTACACTGGGAAGCCTTGCGCGCGCCCGACGGTGACTTCACCGCCTTTGTGCATCTCTGGCGTCCGGGAGACCCCACACCGTTGGCTCAACACGACGGACCACCGCGCGAGGGCTGGTATCCCACCAGCGTCTGGAAAACCGGCGATCAAGTGCCGGATACGCATCGCCTCAACATCCCTGCCGATTTAGCACCAGGCGAGTATCCCCTGTGGGCAGGATGGTACCGCACAGCGGACGGCGTCCGCCTCCCGGCCAACGGTCCGGCGGGACGCTATCCTCACGACCTTGTCCCGTTGGGCACACTGAAAATCGAGCCGCCCCGGCCCCACTAGATCGCAAACTCTGCCCCCTTCTCTCCCCTGCAACTTCCCACCGGTCAAAACGTATTACTAGAAATGTTTTTAACCGATGGGTGGATGAAAATTTGTCAACGGATCGAACGGAGGGCATCATGACACATTCCAAAAGGTCAAACATCACTTCAGGATTGATACTCATTCTCATCGGCAGCATTTTGCTGGCATTTCAGGTGTTCCCCGGCTTGAGCGCGTGGTTCAATTTCACCTTTAGCTGGCCAATGATCATCATCCTCATCGCATTAGGTATGCTGGTCATCGGGCTGTTGAGTGGCGCGCCGGATATGGCGATTCCCGCTTGCATCATCGGGGGGATCGGCGGGATTCTTTACTTCCAAAACGCCGGCCGTCTGACATGGGAGAGTTGGGGCTACCTGTGGACGTTGGTCCCCGGTTTTGCCGGTGTGGGGAACGTGATCGCCGGGCTGGTCAACTGGAAACGCAAGCAAATCGGGGACGGCCTGGAAAGCATACTCGTCAGTGCGGTACTCTTCGCCATTTTCGGGTCACTGTTTGGCAATCTCCTGGGATATTTCCCCTTCAAAATGTATCTGCCTTTTGCGCTCATTGCTCTGGGCGTGTTTTTATTCATCCGGGAGCTGGTACGTCCCACAAAGCGCACCGAAAGATAGGAATGAGTCCTCAAGAAACGGCTTGTACCACGAAAGCCACTAAGAACTCGAACGTTTCAACGTTCAAACGAATTTTTAAGGGAGACAACTATGTACAACAAACGTCTGTTTTGGGGCGTGATTCTGGTCGTCATCGGCGGCTTATTGCTGCTGGATAATTTGGGCGTGCTCGCGCCACTGCGCATCAGTTTCAAGCAACTGCTCTTCCCGCTGGCCTTGATCGGCTTTGGCGCATGGATCCTATGGGCTTCGACACACGCTCAGGCCGCCTTTGCCACCCAAGAAGTAAGCATCCCGCTGGAGGCCGATGAAGCGCAGGTGAACATTGACTTCGGGGGTGGAGAATTGATCGTGGCCGGGCGCGCATCCGCTGCGACGCTGCTCAGTGGGACATTTGACGGCGTCGAGTATCACGTCACAAGCGAGAATGGCGTCCAGCGGGTGCATTTGACCTCGCCACTGCTGAACTTCCCCCGGCTGAATTTTGGAATGGCCACCCCTCGCCGTTGGGCGATGGCGCTCAATCCCGATGTGCGGCTGTCCCTGGGAATCAAAACCGGCGCGTGTGATGTGCGACTCGATCTGCGGGAGCTGCGTGTCTCCCGGCTCACCGTCGAAACCGGGGCCAGTTCCACCCACATCATCGCGCCTGCGCACGCCGGGTACACCGAGATTCGAGGCTCAAGCGGCGCAGCTTCCATAAGCGTTGAAGTTCCAGAGGGTGTCGCTGCATGTATCCATGTCGCCGGTGCGCTGTCCAGCATCTCCGTAGACCAGGGACGCTTCCCACACGTCGGCGGGGAATATCGCTCTCCAGATTACGAAACGGCCCCCAATAAAGTGGATATCAAACTCGAAGGGGGTGTCGGCACGTTTAGCGTCCGGTAGTTTATGTGTTTGAACATTCTAACGATTTTCAAGGGGTGAATCATGAAACATATTGAATCCAGAACCTTTTGGGGCATCGTCCTTATCGCCGCCGGGGTTTTATTCTTACTGCAAAGTCTGGGACTGCCGATACTCAATAATTTGTGGCCGCTGGTCCTCAGTGTGGCGGGTATGGTTTTTCTCTACAGATTTTTGACCGAGCGTCATAACTGGTGGGCAGTCATTCCGGGGATGGCATTGCTGGGACTGGGCGCGCTCATCACATTCGAGCGGCTCTTCCCCAAAGCGCCTGACAATTGGGGTGCGGTTATCTTCATGGGGAGCCTTAGCCTGAGCTTCCTGGCTGTTTACGGACGCACTGCGGCCCGGCAGTGGTGGGCGATCATCCCGGCGGGTGTGCTTGGAACGATCACACTGCTCATCGGCTTCGAACCGTATATGGGAGACGACGTCTTTGCAGGGCTGTTCCTGCTCGGTATCGCGGCAACTTTCGCGCTGGTGTACTTCTTGCCGACGCCGGCCGGGCGCATGCGCTGGGCAGCCTATCCGGCAGCGATTGTCGGGGGGATCGGATTTCTCATCCTGATCAGCGTGACGTGGTTGAGCCGGATGCTTGCGCCGCTCGCCATCATCGTTTTTGGTGTTTACCTGATCCTGCGCCGCCACGAAGAGTAAGACGATTCCTGGATTTTGGATTTCTTCTCTCTAATCTATTTCATCCGTTAAATCCATTGACATTTTTATTTGAGGAGACGAGAATTATGGAAAAAGAGGAGCGGCAGTTTAAGCTCGTAGGGCCGACAATTTTGATCGGCATCGGCATTATTTTGTTGTTGAACAACCTGGGGTATCTGAATTGGAGCTTTTGGGATATGCTCAGCCTTTGGCCTATCCTGCTCATCGCCGCGGGACTGGAAGTGCTGGTGGGCCGCAGGTCGGCGATCGGCTCCTTTATCGCCGCGCTGATTGTGTTTGGGCTGCTCATCGGTGGCGTGTGGTTCATCGGGACAACCAACAACGTGCATCCATCCGCCCAAACCAGCACCATCAGCGAGCCACGTGAGGGTATCCGATCGGCACAAGTGACGCTTGCCCCAGCCGTCGGGCAACTCAATATCAAAGCGCTTGAGGATTCCGGCAATTTTGTCGAGGGCACAATAGCATGGCGGCAGAATGAGCGATTGGTGCAGGATTTCACAAAGGGCACGCCGGCTCGCCTTATTCTCAAGACGAGCGGGACCTCCGGCGGGATGAGCAGTCCCAACAAACGCTATAGCTGGGACCTGGCCTTCCACCCCGACGTAGCCCTCGAACTTAACATTGATGCCGGCGTCAGCGATATGAATCTCGACTTGAGTGCGTTGACGCTTGAAACCGTCAATATCAACTTTGGGGTCGGCGATATGCTGCTCAAGCTGCCCTCAAACGGTAATTGTGACATCAACATTGACGGCGGCGTCGGCACAATTGTCATCGAAGTTCCGGCGGACCTGGCCGTGCGCATACAAACCGACACTGCCGTTGTCGCACGCGGCATTCCCCCAGGCTACACCCAGATCAACAATCGCTATACCTCACCGGGGTATGACAAAGCCGAGGCGCGCATAGACATTCGCGTCGGGTTGGGAGTTGGCAGCTTCACAGTGCAAGAATCCCGCTGAGAGCTAAGAGAACCGACTCAAAAACTTGCTTCCTCGAACTATCCCCTCAATGTTTAGGTGCGGTTCAATTTTTATGCAGACCTGACAGGTTTTCTGAAACCTGCCAGGTCTGCTGTAAACTTGCCCCCAACTTGGAAGACACCCACGATTTTTCGGGAATTGCTACAGCACACATTTCGTGCTATGATAGGGGTAATCTAAACCATTCAGGCCGAAATCAAGGGCATCTTTGGCGGCAAATATGCCTGAATTCCTCAGAACATCCATTGACATTGCAGGTCCGCCGATCAAATCCGTTGAATTTCGCAAAGGTCGTTTATTTTGTTAAGGAAAGGAGGCTGTCATGACGAAGTCTTTGCCTCGTTTGTTCCTCGTTACTGTTCTAGGTGTGGGCACGGTGGCCCTGTTGTTGATCGCGCTCACGCCTCCGCTCAAAGCAGCGCCGACCCGCTATGATTTTGCCGTCGCCACACAACTGACCCCCCTGGGCGCAGGGCAATCCGATGCCCTCGCCCGCCGGAACGCTTACCAAGCCTTGTGGGAGACGGTGTATGGACGAAATGTGTCGCCCTCCACCGCCCCCGATCTGGCCTGGACGGTTGTTACCGCGACCATGAACGGTCAGGATTACGCTCCTGGCGCGGTCATCGGTGACCTGAGGGGCAATTTTGACCACGTGAGCGCGAGCGGCCCCTTCAGCGTACCACGCGCCCTCGCGCTCCACCCTCGTCGGGTAGCGCTTTACGCCGGCAGTGTGCGCGATGAATACGAACAGCTCGTCGTTTGGGAAAGGCTCAATTTTGACCAATTGTTCCGCGTCTACCTGGGGTGCGAACTGCCATCTCCGGGCACGGGCGGCAGTTGTCCTTACTTCGACACCCTTACCGAGACGCACATCATCGCCAACCTGAGCGACTATGATGTGCTGATTCTGCCCGCCATTCGCATCGGCTACACGGATGAGGTGGTCGCTGCATTGGGGGACGCAGGGTTGCAGGCAATCGCCGACTTCGTGCGCGGCGGCGGTTTTCTTTATGCCCAGGCAGACGCCGCTTATATCGCCGAAGCGGCCGGCCTGCTCCCGGCGGGCACCGTCAATCTGGCCTCCCGCGTGACCGACCCCGATAACACCGGGCAGTTGGATGTCCTGTTGCCCGATCACCCGCTGGTTTTCTCCTGGCTTTCCAACACCACCTACATCCTCAACGAGCCGACGATCTCCGCCGGCGACGGCTTGAGCGTTGTCGCCCGCTTTGCCGACACCTCCCACCCCGGCTCCGTCGCTATCGGTGTCGCCACGCCCGGCGACGGACGGGTGGTACTGTTCAACGCGCACCCCTCCGACGACATTACCTACCATCCACAGGTGCTCAACGCGCTCCTGTGGGCCATGGGCGAACGGGCCGGCCTCTACGGGACGTTGTGGGAATGTCCCACAGCTACACCTCTCGCCGTCGGTTGCGATACCATCCCGGCCTATGAAGCGGGAGTGCCCATTGCCATCACGACCACCTTCAAAAACTACTGGGACGGGCCGTTGACCAATGTGATCATTACCGAGACGCTACACCGGGGTTTCACGACGAGCCTGGATTCCATTGTCCCCGCGCCGACCGCCTTGATAACCACCGACGACGCCACCACCATCGTGTGGACGTTGCCCCAGGCATCGCCCGGCGCCATCCACTTCACCTACATCGCCTATACCACCGCGCCCTCCGGTACGGTCGGCACAGCGTTGGTCAGCACGGCCAGGGCCACCTACACCGATCCTTTCCACCCCACCCAGCGATACCCGACGGGCCTCCTACATTCTCTGACGCGCAACGCCCTGCAAGTCAAATCGCTGATGGCAGCGCGGTTGGTGGGGGACCGCGATATTGAACTCGACGGCCTCTACCCGCTTCCCGCCGGGGGCTACTACTTCGACATCGCGCTGACGCTGGAGAACAAGGAGGAAACCGACGCGTATGGCGTTGTGATCACCGATGTAGTGGCGCTGCTCTCCCCCATTGTGGATGTGGACGATCAGCGGATCGTCCCCCACGTCATCGCCGATTCCTGGGGGCCTGACACGACCGATTCGCTCTCGCAGACGATGTTCGCGCTGAATGAGATCTTCTTCTACGAGACGCCCGTTCCCGTTTATCCACTGCCGGTGGCGATGGACGGGGTGCCGGCGGTGAGCCTCACCACCGGCGTCTTTTACACCCTCACGGCCTGGGAAAACGGCCCACGGTTGGTCTACACCTATACCGGCAACTTCACCACGACGCCGGGGCTGTCTAACTCCATCACCATCCCGCCGGAATATGCGGCCTACATCACCGTCACAGCCGAGGGAGACATTGTATTGCCCGCACTGCGGATGGTGTGGGATTTCAGCACGCTCCCGGCCTACGATTACCAGGAACCGGCAGCGCGCTATGGCCTCTTCAGCCACGAGCTGTTCAACCGCACGATCTCCTTTGCCAGTGACCCCGTCAGCCCTGGCCTGGTCATGCAAGGTGGCGGGGGTTCCGTCTACACCAACCTGGGCGGACATCCCATCCCCTACCACGAGTACCTGTCCAGTGGGGTCGTTCATATCCCCATCGCACCGGAGATGCCTCGCGTGACCTATCGGGACATCTGGGAGCGTGCGCAGGTGATGGAATTGCGCACCGTTTTCTACGACATCGTGCCCTTCCCACCGCCAGAATACCATGCCGTCGTCAACACGACCTTCGAGATGCTCGCTGACCGCGACGGTGACGGCCTGGGGGATACGCGCGTCCTGGAGTTCCCGGCCCGCGAGGGCGCCGACCTGACGCTGTATCTCAAGTCCTGGTCAAACTTTGATCCGTTGATGCCGCCGTTGCGCCAGGATGAAACGCTCATCGCTCAAGGGATGTTCCGGGGATTAGGCTTTGCGCTCGAACCACAGCAAAGTACCTGGTGGGATTCATGGCGTTCGCCGGAACTGCAAGGCGTGGCCGGTGCGACGATACTCACCGACATTATCAGCGTGCCGGCCTACGACTATCTCTATTTCCAGCAGTATCTCGAAAGCCAGAAGCGCGAGGCCATCTACATCAGTGCGACACTCAGCACGTACCCCAATTTCCACCGCGAGGGTGTTATGAAAATTGACGACGGGGCGCGCTTCGTCTACCATCAGAAAGCGGTCGGACCCAATCGTTACGAAGTCTACGATGCCCACGTGCAGGCTGTGTTTGGCCTCTCGGCAGATGCGCGAGTGTACAAAGCTGTCGTCCCGACGCTGGTGGCAACGTTCGATGATCAAGTGTACCATCTGCTGCGCATTGAAGATCCGTGGGATCCGCGTTGTGTGGGTTGGGAGCCGTTCATCAAGTCCTACGGCTTCGGCGACCTGGCGGCGACGGTCTATGTAGGCGGACGGCACGGCCCCGATCTGCTGTGGCCGCGTGTCGCTCCCGGCGAAAAGACCCAAATCCGCCTGGAAATCCGCAACAATCAGAACGGCATCACGCTGACCAACCTGATCCTCACCCCGACCGCCCCTGCCGGCATCATCGTCACCCCGCGCAGCATCAGCGAGACACAAGCCATCGAACCGCTCTTCTTCGATTTCCCCTTCCTGCACCAGACAACCGTTCCCGATGGGGGGCGCACCGTATGGTATTACGATGTGGAGGTCGGCCCGACCTTTACCGACACAGGCAAGGTACAGCGGGTTGGCTTCGAGGTGCATGCTGACGGCTTACCGGCGTATTTCCAGATTCCGGCGGCAGAAATCGGCGTGGGCAGCCCTAATGAGTGCATCCAAACCTTATGGGGACAGGCGACCGACCTGCGCCTGGACGATCGTTTGCCGCCGTGGGTGACGCTGCAAGATGCGCGGTTGGCGAATGCAAGCGAAGTGGCTGAATTGAAAGGTGCGCTGGCCCTGGGCGACCTGACTTCTGCCGTGAGCCTCTTTGGCAACCTGCGTGCCGTGTCGTTTATCACCGCGGCGGTCAGTGGGGGAACGCACGTTACCTTCACATTGCCCGTCTCCGACACTTATGATGCCACGCAGATGCCCTGGCTGGAAAATGGTGTGCGCTCCGGTGAAATGTATGTCATCTTCAAGTCCCGCGTTCAAATTGAGAAACACGGCACTGCGCTTGTGAATGATGGGCCGTCCATCACTTATGCCGACCCGTTCGGTCAGATTTACACCCACATCGGCAACCGACAGACGGTAGAGGCGCATGGCGCCGAGCTAGCGGCGACCTACACCATAGATGCGATCACCAACACGCTCACCGGCGAGGTGATGCCCGGCGTGGCGCGCGGCGTGCCGAACCGGGTAGCGCTGACGCTCAAGGTCTTCAACCAGGGCGATTACATCGCCAAAAACAACATCATCACCGTTACCTTCCCCTCCGGGGTGGCGTTGCTGGCCAGCGATACGCCGACAGTCGCGCAGGGAGCGGATTGGATCGCCCTGACGATTCCCGATCTGGCGTTGGGGACGCAGACGGACATCCACCTGGTACTGGAGCTTGTGCCGCATGACGCAGGGCCGTGGACGCTTGCGCCCCTGTCTCCGCCGGACACCTATCACCTTATCGCCTACAGCGACGGGCGCTACATTCACGAGTTCCCCTTCGCGGCGATCACCCCACGCGAGGTGATGGTCGTGGAACGTCTGGCGGGGGCATTGGAGGTCGGGCACTACGCACCCATCTACCGCCTCTGGCTGCCGGTTGTCCTGCGTCACTATAGCCAACCCTGGTGGCCGACAAGATAGGAGGCTCTATGAAGCGCGTTTTGTGGTTGTTGACGATGACGAGTTTGTGCCTGGGGCTTCTGGTGTCACCTGTTCATGCTCAGACACTTCCCCCGGGCACATCCGAGCAGCCTATGGGCATTTTACGGGTGTCCCCCGATCAAAACGTGGGGGTTTTGTCGGAGGAGCCTGCCTCCGGCCAACGTTGGAGCACCGACGTTTTTCCCTTCGGCAATTATGTAGGAATGGTCTCCGGCAACGCGGTCTTCTGCCGCACCTATCTGCACTTTCCGTTGGATGCCATCCCTGCCGATGCCATCGTACAATCGGCCACCCTGCATGTATTCGTGGACGATTACTGGCCGGCGCCGGGCAGTGCGCCGATGTCGGCCTATCCGGTGACGATGGCCTGGACGCCGGACGAGGTGGATTGGTATGATATGGGAGCCTGGCCGGCGCCGGGCGGGTCTATGGCGACGATAGAGGTTTCTTCGACCGGCGGGTGGTTCGTCTGGGATGTGACGACGCTGGTGCAGAGCTGGGTAGCCGGCGCGCCGAACTATGGGGTGGCCATAGCCGCCGCCGATCTGGGTTCGACGGCAAGCAACTGGGCCGCCGCTCGCCGTTTGAGCGTCAACGATCCGGCCACTATGCCGTATCTAACGGTCACCTATACGCAGGTGCCGACGCCAACACCCACCGCCACGCCGACGGCCCCGCCTCAGCCAACGCCCCTCCCAACGCCGCAGCCGCCCCCACCCGAGGCCACGCCGGCTCCCACCCCCACGCCCATCCCTGCGCCGATCCTGCTGCCGGAGACCGGTACACGAGCGCCTGGGTTACTGCTCTGGGGATGTTTGTTGGTTGCAAGCCTGCCGGTGCTCGCCTGTCTCCAGCGGCCCAACGATAAATCGTCGGGCCAAAAGAACAAAGGGCGGTAAACTGCCCTCACAGCCCGCTTGAGCGAGTCTGGCCTTCTGAGCCTGGATGTATCACCAGGCTGCCGGCATATTTTGACAAATTCAACGGTCGGCATATCATCAGGACTATAGCGTTGTTCCATTCACCATCATATTATTCAGGAGGGATTGCAATGAAGACAGTAGATGATCTATGGGCCGCGTTTGCCGGTGAGTCGCAAGCCAACCGCAAGTATCTGGCGTTCGCCAAAAAAGCCGAAAGGGAAGGCTACCATCAGGTCGCCAAATTGTTCCGCGCCGTCGCTGCCGCCGAAACCGTCCACGCGCACAACCACTTCCGCACGCTCGGCGAAATCAAATCCACAGCCGAGAACTTGCAGGCCGCCATCGGCGGGGAAAATTACGAAGTCAATGTGATGTATCCCGAATTCATCGCCGACGCACAGGCCGAAGGCAACAAAGCTGCGGAGCGCACCTTCGACTGGGCCATGCAGGTGGAGAAAATTCACGAGAAGATGTACCAGGAGGCGCTGGCGAACCTGGGCAAAGAGGGTGGAGAAGAAGTGGAGTATTGGGTCTGCCAGACCTGTGGCCACACCCACGTCGGCCCCAAACCGCCCGATGAGTGCCCCGTCTGCGGTGCAAAGGCGTCGGGTTATCTGCGCATCGAGTAAGATACGCCGTATACTCATAGCTCTCAACAATGTAGGGCGAGTTGATCACTCGCCCTACATTGTTGGATCCACTTAGTTTCCCACAGCCTCAGAAATTGCGCAACACAAGCGGCAGGAAGATCTCCTTAAAGGGACTGGCGATGGTGAACTCGCCCGTCAGCGGGCCGTAGGATGTATCATCGGCGCGCACGACAAGCGCCTGCGCCCTGTGGATACCGCCCGTACTCGCCGGCACCTCCCAGGCGAATGTGAAGACGTGGGTCGTATTGCCCGCCACCACGGTCGTCTGTGGCGGCAGAGTTGCCACGAGGTCACCTCCACGATCGGAGAGCTGCAGGTACGCCGTCATCGTGACCTGCGTAGCCAGGTAGTTCTCGAAGGTCACGCGGAAAGTCGCCGTATCGCTCACCACCAGCGTGGTCGTCGGGACTTCCAGGGCCGTGAGCGCGCCTCCCACTATGCTGACATGGGTGGTCGCCAACCCCATCAAAACGTCGTTCTTCCAGAATGTCAGCAGCAGACTGTACACGCCTTCGGAGAGCATGCCGTCCCAGCCGACCTCGACGGCTTGTTGCCCGCCCGAAGGCACCGAGAACGGTCCGCCATTCTGCCAGCCGACTTCATGGCCTTCGGCGTCCAGCAGCGTCAACGTCGAGGTCACGGTGAGCAGTTCGTCCGTCACGTTCTCCAGCAGCGCCGTGACACTGATGGGCGCGCCGGGCCGCAGCGCCGCCGCCAACGGGGTCACCTGCGAGACCGCCAGCGCGACCGGCGCATCGTAGACCACCTCGATCACCATCTGCGAGCAGAAGCGCGTCGCGTTGCTCGTGGGGTTGTGCTGGATGGGGAAGAGCGTGAACAACATCCGGCCGTCCTGCATCTGCCCGACGACGCGGTTTGCGTCCGCCGGATACGAGGTGGTGATAGTCGTGGTGGTGGTGAAGGTCATCCCACCCTCAGACCACGGCTGCGCGATGATGATGGGGATTTCGTAAGGCCCGACATCACTACACGTCGCCGTCACCAACGAAACACTCTGCACGGTGGCGCTGATGGGCATGGTGAGCGTGTATCCTCTGACGTAGGGCAGCATCGGCAGGTTCGGCGCGACGGCCATCTCGCCACCGGGAATCGAGAGCACATCGTAGGTCACACTGCCGGTGATCACCTGTCCCGCAGTGTATGGCGCGATATCCACCGTCACCGTGCGGGTGTAGCGGTACGTATCCGCCTGCACGATGTTCCCGATATTGCTGCTGACCGCCGACGGCAACGCCCTATTCAGCGATCCGCTGGCTCGTTGATTCGTCGTCCCTCCCGGATAATCCAGGCGTTGCCAGGGGACACCATAGAGATTGAACTCGGTGACGGTCTTGCGATCCAGCGCATCGCCATCGGTCGCGCTCGTGTTGGGGTTATATTGGCCGAAGGGGTAGACGTCCTTCGCCCGTCGCAGCGCATCGCCGATGGTGCGGCTGTTCGATCCGGCCCGCAGGAACTCATCGAAGAAGTGTTGGAGCAGCTTCTCACCCCACGTCGCATGACACAGGCTGCCCGGTGAGCCGTAGCTGTAGCCGGTTGCGCCGATGTAAGCACGCCCGCCCTCGTGGACGATATCATAGACCATGTTGTCGTTGATACCGCCGCGTCCACCGATATTGGGCACGGGTAAACCGCCGTGACATCCGACAATGAAGGTCAGCGGATGATCGTTGTCGAAGCGATTATAGCGGCAGCTTGCGTCAGAGCAGGTATCGTCAGGTGTAAAACTGTTTTCTGGAATACTGGCGCCGTTATAACTGGCGTGTCCACCGATGAAGAAGAGGTCCATTCCCGCGTTCGCCGCATTGCGGAAACCGGTGATCCAGTTCACATCGAACGGAAACATCACATCTACGGTGTGCGGCGTCTCCGAATCGTTGTACACACCGAAGCCGCGTGCCGCCAGACGTGCCGGAACGTTCAACACATCCGCGACCGCGTTGGCACCACAACTGGGATTATTGTAACCCAGCTCCCAGCCATCCACACTTGCCATCACCGCACGCCCCGTACCGCCATCGGTCGCCAGACTGTTGTCGAGCAAATACCGCATATCATCCGCCGTAGCACCGAGCAAGCGTCCCACGGCCAGTTCCAGGTCGCCGACTTGCCAATCCGTACCACCCCAGAGATTGGCATAGGGCGCATCGGTGAGGATGTAGTCGTTGTCCGTGGCACGAATCTGCGGATTGGTTGCCGAGTTCACAAACCATTCTACTTCCTGATTGAACGGATCGTTGTAGCGGTAGAACGGCAGTACGTCGTCATCGCCGACCAGGAGCAGATAGTACGGGTAGACCTCCGTGCTGACCGTTATCGAGAAAGGCAAGTGATAGGACCAGGTCCACGTCCCATCCTCCACCCAATCGTTGATCAGCTCGTCCAACTCATTGGCAACCTCATTGGCGGTGGTCTCATTGGCGTAGTTGACCGTGGTATTGTTCCAATCGCGCACGGCGTTATGATACAGATCGGCGTTGTAGATGACACCGAGCGGCTGGTCGTTGTGCGGCGCGCCCTGTGCCACATCGTAAAGTCGCGCCAACAGGCTGGTAACCTCGTACCCGGTGTAGTTGTCGTACAACTGGGTACGGTTGACGATGATGAGCGCTTCAGCCGTGCTCACCAGACGCAAAGTGGCGTGTGAGATGCTGTTGACAACCCAGTAGCCGGGCCGATACACTTGACTCATCAGGCTGAGCGTCTGCGGCGAGATTGTGTTAGGGATGCGGAAGCGCCACACCACATACTTGCGGTAAGGGCAGAACCACCAGAAACAGCCACGGGTCAAGGTGGTCGTCACCTGGTAGCGCCCGCCGCCGAGCGATACCGACGTCGCCGCCGTCGGCGTCCCGCCGTAGCTATCGCGCACCCAGGTATTGACCGGCGCGCCGAGAACATTGCCGGGCACGGTAAGGACAACCCGGACATCCGAAGCAGCTTCGGCAGCCTGTGTGGACACATAAGCCACCACATCCACGTAGTTCAAGGAAGTTTTACCGCTGCTATCGCCGATGAGTTTGTTGACCACCACGCCTTGTGCGGCTTCCTCAAGGCGCAATGAGGAATTGATCGTCACTATCGGCGGAGGAGGAAGGATGATCAGCCCCGGTGTGGTAAACGTAAAGGCATTGGCCGTGGTTCCGACCCAGTGAGTTCCGGTATAAGCGTCAATCCGCCAGGTGTAGCCGGTACTCAAATCCAACGCCGCAAGCACTTGATGCGCCGTGCCGATGATATTATGGGTGTGCTCCACCAGCGTCCAATCGGCCGTTTTGTTCAACTGGAAGGTGTAATGGGACGCCTCCGGTAGGGCTTGCCAGGTCATCGTGGGGATGGTGGTGGTGATCGTTTCCCCATTGGCCGGTGTGAGCAACGTCATCTTCTTGGGCAAGTCGAGGTTCTTGATCACATTGCTGCCGCCCATCGTGAGGCTATCGGCCACCCAGTCCGCGTATGCTGGCGAAGGGCCATAGCGTTTGAGCATATAGTCGCCCGGCTCCAGGTTGCAGAAACGATAATAGCCGTAGGCATTTGTCGTAGTGCTCTGTAATACCGGCCCGCTCGAACCGGCAAGCAGTTCAACCTGTATATCGGCCAGCGGCGTTGTCGCATAGTAGACCCGCCCTTCCACACAGGGTAACGGGGGCGTCGGCGCGGTGACAACGATACGATGGGTGGCCGTGGCGGTAAAGACCCCTCCGCAATTGCTCACCTTGACCTCCACCGGGTAAGTGCCCGGCGTCTGCCAGTAGTAGATTGCGCTGGGGGTTCCTTGCCCGGCCGCCGGCGTCGGCGTCCACACAAAAGTTAGCGGCGGCGAAGCTGTGGAGGGATCCACAACCGCCTCAAGACGCACCGGCATGCCGGTACGGGTCTCCGAGGGGCCGCTGATGCTCACACCCTGCAACGGCACCGGGCACGCCAGCGTCAACCCTGCAGATTCGATATCCCAGTTGACACGACGGAAGTCGTTCCACACGGCATAGGCGCTGTTTCCGGCAACGACGGCCACCTGCCGCTGCGGATAAGTTGTGGCATCGTCGTTGACGCGCCCGGGCACACTCCAGGATACGCCGTCATCTATCGAGGTGGTATAGAAGATCTCCGTGTTACCCTCAAGGCCATCCTGCCAGAGAACATAGACGACGCCGTCGCCATCCACAGCAATTGCCGGTTCAACCGCCGGACCTCTCACAATGCCGGCGGGACTTCCCCACGTCGCGCCGTGGTTCGATGAGACCGCATGGAAAACGGTCTTTGTGCCGGTACGGTCGTCATCCCAGACAAGGTGAACATAACCATTGACAGGGTTCACCGCAATATCGGGATTACTACGCAGCGTCCTGAACGTTCCACCATCCACATACTGACGGTCGGTCCAGGTCAAGCCGTCATCCATCGAGTGCGCGTAGGCAATGTGCTCCTCATTCGTCTGCATCAAACTCTCCACCCACGCCAGATGCAGCCGTCCGTCCGCATCCACGGCGATGGTAGGAGATGCCATACTGCCGGTGGCGGTAAGGATAATGGTCGGCGAGATCCAGGTAGTGCCGCCGTCGCTCGAAGAGACGAACCACAGGCCGTCATAGCGTGCCCAGACGACAAAGATTTTTTGACCCCCATCTGTAGCCAGATCGGGGGGGCCGGCGGTACCATAGCCGCCCGCAGGGTTCAAAAGGCGGTCAACGCCCCAGGTTTGTCCGCCGTTGCCGGAGCGGTCGTAAAAAACAGCGCCGGTATCTTGCGACACACTGCTCCAGGCGACGTGAACCGTCAACGGCCCCGTCGCGCCGATAGCCGGGGTTCCCTGGAGCGGATGTTTATCATCCACACGCACGTCTACACCCCAGGTCGCCCCTTTATCAAGTGAAGTATCAGCATACAAAGCGTACTCGTAAACACGATCCCGCCTATCGGCCCAGGCCGCGTATAGCCGCCCTGTGCTGCCGATAGCAATGGCCGGGCTGGCCTGCAGGGCATCCCCTTCATCGTTGATTTGAACAGGGCCGGTCCATTCACGGCCGTCCCAAATGGCCAGGAGCACATCCACGTCCGTCTCGAAGTAATGCTCCCAGGCCACATACACCCGCTTTTCTCCGGCGGCAATGGCCGGTGATTGCAGGAATTCCGTGGATGTATAAACCAGCATATCCGCGGACCAGCCATTAACGCCGTACCAGTCGGCGTACACTCGATAAGTTGTGGTAGGAACACGCCATGTCGCCCATGCCGTCCCCTGCCCGTCGAAGGTCACATCCGGCTCCATAGTGCCGTTGACCTCACTGACCCCCTGATCCTTGCCCCACGTGACGCCGCCATCGGTGGAAACGTCGCCGATTACCAATCCGCTGCTAGAGTCCGCCCATACGACCTGAACGGTGTTGCCGCTGGCGGCAATGGCAGGATAGGGTTGCATCCCGGCTGTACCATCATTCAAGCGGACATCGGAAGTCCCTACCGCCGAGAGATACGTGTAGTAAATGTCCCAGTTACCGCTGCGGTTGTCATACCAGACGATGTGAACCCGGCCGTCCGCTCCCAGCGCAATGTCAGGAGCATAATGGTAGAACTCCCCATCGTCATGGTTGACGCGGGCATCCGTTCCCCAAGTCTGCCCCCCATTAGTCGAGCAGTCCACATATATGCCACGGGCATAAGCCACACGCCCATCCTCCCAAACAACACAAACCTTGTTGCCCAAAGCGGCAATGGCCGGCGATTTTTGGGTCCCAGTGAGCACATCATTGAGGCGCACCTCGGTGCTCCACGTCGCACCATTATCCGCCGAACGGCTATAGTAGATGTCCTCGGTTCCCGCGCGGCTATCCACCCAGACGGCATGCAAAACTCCCGATCCATCGAGCGCAATATCAGGGGACGATTGCCCCAACCCCGGGGCATCGTGGTTGACGCGGGTACTCACTTTCCACGTCTGTCCGCCATCAGGGGAATGAGCAAAGTAGATATCGCCGTCATCATTGCGTGAGTCTTGCCAGAGAGCAAAAACATCATCGGTCGTCTTGGAAGCAGCCAGAGCCGGGGTTGTTTGATTGGCGGAACCGGGGACATCGTCATTCACCTTGACGTTCGGCTCCCACGGCGCATCGAGCAATGGCGCAGCGCGCGTCGCTGTGACAAACAACAGCATCCCCAACAGAACCAGAGTCAATGCCAGGGCAGGCCGCAAAAATTGCCCGCACATGCTCCTGCCAAACCGCAATCTGGCAAAGAAGCCCTTTACCGGTGGAAAATGCTTAGTATGTTCCATAGTAATACCCTCCCTTGAAAAACTGGTTGAACGTTGGGATGTTGCTTCTACCCAACGACTGAAAAAACTATAGAGCAAACTGTCAATTTGCCCTTGCCACAAGCTGACAGTTTGAACTACTCACCAGCCATGAACGTAGATTGACAGGAGTATGGAGCATGAAATACGAAGTATGAAGCTTATGAAGCTGTAGAGAACGGCGTATACTTATTGTAATGTCGTTTTTCATAAACGTCAAGAGGCTGCACCTTTAGGTTGAATTTTGGTTAGACACCGATGATAAAAAATCGCGGCGCAGGTCAGGCTGCGCCGCGATTGCTTCAGCAAACACTCCAGAGATTAACGCGCCGTGAAGGCCAGATGGTCATCCTGCACGTCAGCATGGACAGTCTGCCCTTCCTTGAACTGCCCCTCCAACACCGCCAGTGCCAGCGGGTCTTGCAGGTACCGCTGGATCGCGCGTTTGAGTGGTCGCGCTCCGTAGACGGGATCGTAGCCGACATCGGCCAGGAACGCCGCCGCCGCCGGCGTCAACACGATGTCCAGACCGCGTTCACGCAACAGCTTTTGCAGAGCGCGCACCTGGATACCGACAATGGCCCGCAAGTCCTCGCGCGTCAGGCTGCGGAAGAGGATCGTGTCATCAATACGGTTCAGGAACTCCGGACGGAACGTGTGATCCAGCTCCGCCATCACGTGCTCACGCGCGGCCTCCGACCCCAATTCCTTGATCCAGCGGCTGCCGATGTTGCTGGTCATGATGATAAGGGTGTTGGTAAAGTCCACGGTACGCCCGTGGCCATCGGTCAAGCGGCCTTCATCGAGCAGTTGCAACAGCACGTTGAAGACCTCCGTATGCGCCTTCTCGATTTCATCCAGCAACAGCACGCTGTAAGGACGCCGCCGCACGGCCTCGGTCAGTTGCCCGCCTTCATCATAGCCGATATAGCCCGGCGGCGCACCGATGAGCCGCGAAACGGTATGCTTCTCCTGGTACTCGCTCATATCAATGCGCACCATCGCCTCTTCGGTGTCAAAAAGGAATTCGGCCAGCGCACGCGCGAGTTCCGTCTTCCCTACCCCCGTCGGTCCCAGGAACAGGAATGTGCCAATGGGCCGATTCGGGGGTTGCAGGCCCGCGCGCGCCCGGCGGACGGCGTTGGAGACAGCGCGCACGGCCTCGTCCTGCCCGACGACGCGCTTGTGCAGTTCTTCCTCCATGCGCATCAGCTTCTCGCGCTCGCCCTCCATCAAGCGGGAGACGGGAATGCCCGTCCAGTTTGAGACGACGCGCGCAATTTCCTCCGGTCCGACCTCCTGATGGAGCAGTGGATGGTCGCCCTGAACTTTGGCCAACTGCGCTTCGGCAGCTTCGAGCTGGCGCTCCAGTTCCTGGGACTTACCGTAACGCAGCCGCGCCGCTCCGGCATAGTCGTTGTTGCGTTCGGCCTGCTCGATCTCCACTTTGAGCGACTCCATCTGCTTCTGGATGTCCTGCACCTGTTGGATGAGTGCCTTCTCCTGCTCCCAGCGCGCCCGGAGCGCGTTGCTTTGCTCTTTGTAATTGGCCAATTCCTGCTCCAACTTTTGCAAGCGCTCCTTGCTGGCCTTGTCCTTCTCTTGCTTGAGCGCCTCGCGCTCGATTTCCAGTTGCATGATTTTGCGGTCAATTTCATCCAACTCGGCGGGCTTGGAATCAATTTCCAGTCGCAAGCGCGCCGCCGCTTCATCCACCAGGTCAATGGCTTTGTCGGGCAACTGACGATCGGCGATGTAACGGTCGCTCAGCGTCGCCGCCGCGATCAGCGCCGCGTCCTGAATGCGCACGCCATGGTGAGCATCGTAACGCTCCTTGAGGCCCCGCAGGATGCTGATGGTGTCCTCGACATCCGGCTCATCCACGTAGACCGGCTGGAAACGTCGTTCGAGCGCGGCGTCTTTCTCGATGTACTTGCGGTACTCGTCGAGAGTCGTCGCGCCGATGGTGTGCAACTCGCCACGCGCGAGCATCGGCTTGAGCAGGTTACCGGCATCCATGGCACCCTCGGCCTTGCCGGCGCCCACGACGGTATGGATTTCGTCAATGAACATGATGATCTTGCCGTCAGAACGTGCGATCTCATCGAGGACGGCTTTCAGGCGTTCCTCGAATTCGCCGCGATACTTGGCGCCGGCGATCAACGCGCCCATGTCAAGCTGGAAGATTTCCTTATCCTTCAAGCCTTCGGGGACATCGCCACGCACAATGCGCTGCGCTAACCCCTCGACGATGGCCGTCTTCCCCACACCGGCATCGCCGACCAGCACGGGGTTGTTCTTGGTGCGCCGCGAGAGAATCTGCATGACGCGCCGGATTTCCTCGTCGCGCCCGATCACCGGATCGAGTTTGCCCTGATGGGCAAGTTGCGTCAGATTGCGCCCGTACTTTTCGAGGACGTTGTAGGTCCCCTCCGGGTTCTGCGAAGTGACACGCTGCCCGCCGCGGATGGTAGTGAGCGCGCGCAACACCGATTCACGGTTCACGCCCTGCGCCGCCAGGAAGCGCGCGATGTCGCCGGCGCTGGAGTCGGCCATCGCCAGCAAGATGTGCTCCACACTGACGTACTCATCGCGCAGCGCGCCGGCTTCGCGTTCCGCCGCCTGCAAGATCCGCGACAGGGCCGGCGAGAGGCTCAGTTGCGCCGCCGCGCCACGCGCCTGCGGCTTGCGGCGGACGGCCTGTTCGAGGTCTACGCGCATGCGCTGTGGATCGGCGCCCAGGCGCAAAACGACCTGCGGCACGATCCCCTCGCGCTGCTCCAGCAATGCCAGCAACAGGTGTTCGGGTTCGATCTGCGGGTTACCATACTCACTGGCGAGACCTTGCGCGCGCAGTAGAGCTTCTTGTGATTTTTCTGTGTAACGATTTGGGTCCATAAATAACACCTCCGATAATTATCAATCCGATATCCGGTCTTGCAGAGTTCAAACAGCCAACCACCATGCCGCATGGCAAAGTGTCCAGGTGCTATTTGTACCTGGACGAAGAATAGGCAATCCATACACTCTGCGACCATCATCATATTACAAGAAGCAGATTAGAAAGCGATTAGCCCGGTGTTAGAAACAAATTAGCCTTGTATAAGATTCTCATTAACGTTGTCATTGACCAGGGCTTATCATGCTTGCTCCAAGAAGAACGTCAGTTCTGGCCGATACAGTGATGAGCGACACGGATCTGATGATCCGCTCGAAGCCAGATGAAGTCACTGTAACGAGAATGATAAAGCCTGTGTCATTGACCCTTAACCAGGACAGGCTATAATTGGGGAGTTATTTTAATAAAGGTTTTTTATTGGAGAACATGTTCTCCAATTCCTGATCTCCAATCACTAATCACTGTTTTACTAAGGAGGACTTATGTCGGGGAAGTTAGTCATTCAACCTGCCGAAACGGCGGCTGAACGCAAAGCGTTCATTCATTTCATGTGGAAAGTCTACAAGGGTGACCCCTACTGGGTTCCCCCGCTGATCTCGGAGCGCGTGGCGTTTCTGGATCCGCAAAAGCATCCCTTCCACCAGCATGCGAAGGTGCGCTATTTCACGGCGCAACGGGACGGTCAAATCGTCGGCACGATCGCCGGCATCATCAATTACAATCACAACCAGTACTGGGGTGACAAAGTTGGCTTCTTCGGGTTGTTCGAGGTGCTCCCCGACGAAGAGGCCGCCAGGGCATTGCTGGCAACCGCCGAGGACTATGTGCGCAGCGAAGGGATGGACACCCTTCGCGGGCCGGTGAACTTCTCCACCAATGAGGAATGTGGCTTACTCGTGGATGGCTGGAATGGGCCGCCCGTCGCCATGCTCACCTACAATCCGCCCTACTATGCGGAATTCATCGAGCGCGCGGGCTTTGTGAAGGCGCACGACCTCTATGCTTACCTGACCGATATTTCCCATGTCCAGCCGGATGGGACGGGATTTAATCCCAAAGTGCTGCGCGTGGCGGAAAAAGTGCGCCAACGGCTTGACGGGATCACGATCCGCCCGATCAACATGCGCGATTTCGAGCACGACGCCCGGCTCTTCAAAGAAGTCTACAACCAGGCGTGGTCAAAGAACTGGGGCTTCGTGCCGTTGACCGACGCCGAGTTAGCGCACGAAGTTATGGCACTCAAGCCGATCATTGACCCGCCGACGGTGTTGTTCGTCGAAAAAGACGGGCAGGCGATCGGTGCCAGCCTGCCCTTGCCGGATGTCAATCAGGCGCTCATCCGCGCCTACCCGCGCCCCGGCGTGCCGGATTGGTGGTCTCTGGCAAAGATGATGTATTGGTGGAAAGTGCGCAAGTGCGTGACCACACTGCGTGCGTTTGCCGGTGGTTTGCTCGAAGCCCATCGTGGAAGTGGGCTGATCGCCGTGCTGGCCCTCGAAGACCTCAAAGTCGCCCTCCGCCGGGGCTACACGCACGCCGAATTCTCGTGGGTGCTGGAAAGCAATATCCCCATGCGCCAAACGGCGGCGAACTTTATGGGGAAGCACTATCGCACGTATCGGATTTATGACAAGGCGGTGGACAGTAGACAGTAAGCAGAGAGGAAATCAGCTCAATCCGCCAACAAAAAGGGGCCACCTGAAAGGTGACCCCCTTTTTTGTCGGTACGCAAGCGTCTAATACTTCTTCACAATCGAGCGGTACGACGAAGGCTGGCGCGCCAGCATAATCTGCGTCTCCTCGCGGCGGCGGCGGATCTCATCCAAATCAAGCCGCACGACCACGTAGCCCTCTTCGGGTTCCTCCAGCGCGGCCAACACCTCGCCGGAAGGTGCGAGGACGGCGCTCTGCCCGGCAAAGACGTAGGACGGTTCCTCACCGATGCGGTTGGCAGCCGCCACAAAGACGTCGTTCTCGTAGGCGCGGGCAACCAACAGCGTGCGCCACATATCGGCGTCCTTCGCCTGCCAGGCCGCCGGCAGCAGGAGCACTTCGGCGCCGTCCAGCACCAGGCTGCGCGCCACTTCGGGGAAGGCCAGGTCCCATCCACACATCAGGCCCAGCACGCCCACCTCGGTTTCGACGGGCATAATGCGATAGCCGGGGCGGAAAACCAGACGTTCCTCGGCCGGCAGGTGCACCTTGCGATACTCACCTGCCACCTCACCATCCGGGCCGATGAGCACCACACTATTGTAGAGCACCGTCTCCACCTTCTCCTTGACCGCCATCCCCAAAAGCACATATACGCCGAACTCGGTCGCATGCTGGCCCAGGATGTTCGTCACCGCGCCGGGGACGCGCTGCGCCATCTGCGCAAAGCGTTGCCCGCCTTCATAGCCCGTCGCGGCCAGCTCAGGGAAGACAATGATGTCCACCGGCTGCTCCGTCGCAATCCGCGCGATGAAGTCCGCCATCTTGCCAACGTTGGCTTCCATTTTCCCCAACTCGGGTTTCATTTGTACGACAGCAATGTTTAATTCACGCATGTTGATCGCCTCCGAGAATCAGTCCAAAGTCCAAAGTCGAGAGTCTAAAGTCGAAAATCCAGCGGTGAAAAGGCATCACCTGGCTCTCGCAAAACCTATTCCGCTTAATCCATTCAATTCATTGGCATTAACGTCCTTTTGCGCGCGAGAGATAGCGCAGGACGGCGCGCAGCTCCGGCGGCAACGGCGACTCCACACGTACCGGTTCGCCGGTATGCGGGTGCGGGAAAGTGATCACGCTTACATGCTGAAAGATACGTTCGGGCAGAAGCGGCTGATAGCGCGAACCGTAGACGCGGTCGCCGACCAGCGGGAAACCATACCAGGCGAAATGCACGCGAATCTGGTGCAAGCGTCCGGTGCGCGGGCGCACTTCCAACAGGGAGTACTCGCGCTCCCGGTCTTTGTAGCAACGTTGACCACGATAGTACGTCTGCGCCGGGCGTCCCTCCCGCGCAACGGCCAGACGTTGCCGGGTCTGCTTGACGTTGCCGATGGGTTGGTCAATCACCTCTTCGCCGGTCAGGCGGCCTTCGACCAGCACGGAATAGACACATTCCACGCGGTTGTGTTTGACATGCCGCTGCAAGGCGCGGTAGGTAGCCTCGTCTTTGGCAATCAGAATGGCGCCGGAGACTTCCGGCTCGACCCGCATCACCACGCCGGCCCGCTCCGCCCCGCCGATGTGAAGGATATGCGGATAACGTTCACCCAATTGTTGCAACAACGTTCCCTGAGCATATTGGCGCGTCGGGTGCAGGGGGACGTTGGCCGGCTTGTCCACAACGAGCACGGTCTCATCTTCATACAACACCGCCAGCGGTAATGCCGGGACAACCATCGAGGCCATCTGAGGCTCCACATCCGGCATTTCCGCGGCCACTGCATCGCCGACCGCGAGGCGCAGGCCGGGTTTCAAAGCCGGCTGTCCGTTGACCAACACCGCGCCCGATGCAATCATCCGGCGCACCCCTTGCCGGCTCAAGTCCGGCCAGCGCTGCACCAGGAATTGATCCAGCCGCACCGGGGATTCGACAACCGCCGTTTCACGCTCCGGCATCAGGCACCGCCGTCTTTTGACCGAACACGAAAGAATCCAGCAGCAAAATCCCCACCCCCACCACAATGGCAGAATCGGCGAGGTTGAAGACCGGCCATTCGTGTAAGGGCCAGAAGTTCACATCCAGGAAATCCACAACATAACCGCGCGTGAGGCGATCCAGGAGGTTGCCCAGCGCCCCACCCGTCACCAGCCCCAGCGCAGCGTTGACCCACAGCCCCATACCGGCTATGACGCGCCGGGAGAGTAGAATCCCCACAATCACCACGCTCGAAATCATGGTAAAAACGCCGCCCAACTTCGGGAAGAGGCCAAAGGCCACGCCGGTGTTCTTGACAAACGTGAACGAAAAGAGCGGCGCCAATTGCGGGATGAGGTCAACCGGGGTATACGCGGGCAGATGCTGCACGACCCAGAGTTTGGATAGTTGATCGAGCAGCAAGACGAGCACCGCCCCCCCGAAAAACAGGAGGTGGCTACGAACGACAGGTTTCATCGCGTCCCTTCGCGGCGGGACTGGCACTGCATGCAATACTGCGCCGAGGGCAAGGCTTCCAGACGGGCCAGTTCGATAATCGCGCCACACATCTCGCAAATGCCGTAGGTGCCGTCATCAAATTTGCTCAGCGCGTGTTCTATGCTTTCCAGCGAACGCTTCAACTGACGGGCCAGCGAGACATCGCGGGCCTGCTCGAAGACCTCGGTACCCACGTCGGCCATGTGATTGCTGTAGCCCACACCGTCTTCGCGGACGGTATGCGCGATGGTGTCCAACTGCGATAGCAGATGTTGTCGCTGCTCCAAAAGTACCTGATGTAATTCGTTATAGTTAGCCGGCATTGTTTATCTCCACACTGACTCGTGGATGCATTTTACCCGGCTTTCAGGAAAAGACAAGGGTATTTTCACGCCGTGTCGTGCAAGTGGAACGGCACATTGACAACGATCACTTCCTTGCGGAAAAGGAATGCCATCTGAATCAGCAGAGCCGTCTGGTTGTGCAAAAGCTGTTGCCATGGACGAGCCGTGACAAACTGGGGTAATACAATAGTCACCACCAGGTCACGGCGGGTAGGATCGTTGACCCGATCCACATACTCTACCAATGGGCCAATGATAGAACGATAAGGAGAGGGAAGGATTTCCAGACGGATACCTTTGCCCCACTTTTCCCACTTTTGCAGAATACGCGGCGTGCGCGTAGGATCGGTTTCCACATAGACGGCGGTCACATCATCAGATAGCGACTGGGCATAATGCAGGGCGGCAAGTACTGCACGATGCACATCGCCGATGGGCACAATGACACGGTTGTGATGGATAGGCGATGGATCGCCATAGGTTTCCAGAGACAACTGCCTGGCCACCGATTCATAATGGCGATGTACGGCAAGGAAGAACGAGATAAGGATGGGAATCCAGACGATGACAATCCACGCACCATCCACAAACTTGGTCAGGGCAAAAATGATCAACACCGTGCCGGTCACGAACGCGCCAACACCGTTGACCAGAGCCTTGAGCTGCCAGCGTGGACCTTTGACACGTCGCCAGCGTACCACCATGCCCAGTTGTGAAAACGTAAAGGAAAGAAACACACCCAACGCATAGAGCGGAATCAGGCGCGTTGTGGTTCCGCCAAAGAGAACGATCAATAGCGAAGATAGCATTGCCAGGACGATGATCCCATTCGAGAAAGCCAACCGATCGCCCAAACGTGAAAACTGGTGCGGCATATAACGATCACGCGCCAGGATGGCCGAGAGACGTGGGAAATCAGCAAAGCTGGTGTTGGCGGCCAGCACCAAAATCAGCGCTGTGGCAAATTGAAGCGCGTAATAGGGCAAGGTGTTACCGCCGAAAACGGTCCGCCCAATTTGCGAAACCAGGGTCTCATGCGTGATCTCATCAGGCACAACACCGAACTGACGTGCCAGGAACGTCACGCCCAGGAACAAGGTGATGAGCAGAGCCGCCATCGCCGTCAATGTCGTCGCTGCGTTTTTGGCTTCCGGCGGTTTGAAGGCCGGCACACCGTTGCTGATGGCTTCCACGCCGGTCAATGCCGCGCAGCCGCTCGAAAATGCGCGCAAAATCAGGAAAAGTGTCAAAGAATGGACAACCGGGTAATGCCTCTGCGGCGGCGCAGGCGCCGGCATCCCGGCGGTGACCCATTTGACCACGCCGGTGATGAGCAGCGCGAACATAATGGCCAGAAAAGCGTAGGTGGGGATGGCGAAAATCGTGCCGGATTCACGGACGCCGCGCAAATTAAGGACCATCATGATGACGATGAAAGCCAGGGCAATTCCCACCCGATAAGGATAGAGTGTCGGCGCCATCGAGGTCAACGCAGCGACGCCCGCCGAAATACTCACCGAAACCGTCAAGACATAATCGGTCAACAGTGAGGCTGCTGCGACCAGGCCCGGCACTTGCCCCAGGTTATCGTGACTGACGATATAAGAGCCGCCACCATTCGGGTAGGCATGGATGGTCTGGTGATAGGAGGAGGCCACGATCATCAGCAGCACGGCAATCGCCAGCGCCAGAGGCCAGGCCAGCTGCGCTGCACCGCTGCCGGCCAGGACAAGGATGATCATCATTTCCTCGGTGGCATACGCCGTCGAGGAAAGTGCATCAGAAGCAAAAACGGCCAACGCTTTGACCTTCGTCAGCCGCTCGTGAATCAATTGTGATGTAGAAAGGGGATCGCCAAACAGCAAACGCCGCAGGCTCACCCCCTTTTGTCTGTAAATATTTGCCATTGTGTTCTGAGTATCCATTTTTCTTAAATCACATCCTGAAAGTCCTGTTCATCGTGTCGAAAAATGACATGCCGTGTCACTGCCATTCACAGTAACCTTTTAGCTTACCACGAACTGGCTTTATGTCAACCAAAAAACCCAGGGCTTTATCATTCTCGTTGCAGTGGCTTCCTTGGCTGCGAGCGGATCGCCAGATCCGCGTTTCTCAACCTATATTAGCTAAAAACGGGGAACTGGCGTTCCCCTCGGTGCAAGAAGGATAAGGCTAGATCAGCTAAAAACGGGGAACTGGCGTTCCCCTCGGTGCAAGAAGGATAAGGCTAGATCAGCTAAAAACGGGGAACTGGCGTTCCCCTCGGAGCAAGAAGGATAAGGCTACATCAGCTAAAAACGGGGAACTGGCGTTCCCCTCGGAGCAAGAAGGATAAGGCTAGATCAGCTAGAAACGGGGAACTGGCGTTCCCCTCGGTGCAAGAAGGATAAGGCTACATCAGCTAAAAACGGGGAACTGGCGTTCCCCTCGGCGCAAGAAGGATAAGGCTATATTAGCTAAAAACGGGGAACTGGCGTTCCCCTCGGAGCAAGAAGGATAAGGCCCTGATCGAAAACCCGCTTCAATACTCTCCGGTCGGGACGAAAACGTAGCCAACGCCGGGGCGGGTGTGGATGTAATGTGGGGACTCCGAATCGGACTCAATCTTGTGACGCAGACGATGGATCACCTGCCAGACCAGATGGGTGTCTTCTTCATGGGGCGTCCCCCAGATTTTTTCCAATAAGTATGAAGATGATAACACGTGCCCGGCATGGGTAACAAGCTCAACCAGGACCCGATACTCGGTCGGTGTAAGCTCAACTTCTTTGTCGGCGACATAGACGCGCCGGGCGACAAAATCCACCCGCAGACGACCGACCTCGAGGGCCGGGCGATATTCGGTTTGTCCCATTTGACTGCGCCGCAACGCCGCGTGAATACGCGCCAACACTTCTTTGATGCTGACCGGCTTGGTGATATAGTCATCTGCGCCCAAATCCAGGCCCTTGACCTTGTCATCAGTTTCGCCAAGTGCGGTCAACATGATAATGGGGGCGGTTGAGAACTCGCGGATTTTCTCACATACCGTATAGCCATTAAACGCCGGCATCATCACATCCAACAGGATCAGGTCCGGCGATTCGCCGGCGGCCAGGTTGATGGCCGTCTGGCCGTCCTGGGCCACGGTGACGGCATAGCCGCTGGCCTCCAGGTTGACCTTGAGCAGACGCCCATAACGCGGGTCGTCGTCCACAACCAGGATACGATGTTTTTTCGTGTCAGCCATCACGTTGACTCCTTGCAAAACAGTACCACAGAAAAAGTGCTTCCCTGACCGGGTGTGCTGGTGACCTCAATATGTCCCCCGTGCGCCCTGGCAATCCCCTGACAAACCGACAGGCCCAGACCCACACCGCCAATATGACGGATGGCGTCATCATCTACCCGATAGAAACGCTCGAAGACTTTATCGAGGGCTTCGGGCGGAATCCCCACCCCCTCATCGCGCACCTGCACGACGATATGCCCGTCTCTCAGGGCACCGGTCACCGTGATCTCCCCACCGTTAGGCGAATACTTAATGGCGTTATCGAGAAGATTGCGCAACAATTCTGTCATGTACTTCGGGTCCACATCGGCGACCAGGGGAGTTTCGGGGAACAGACATTTGACCGTATGGCGAACCAAACGCCCCTTCATCGCGCTCAATATCGCGCTCAATATCGCGTGTGTCAGTTGCTCCAAATCGGTGGGGCGTTTGTTCAAGTGCAGTTGCCCGCTCTCCAGTCGCGCCAGGTCGAGTATATTGCCGACGATCTCCGTCAACACATCCGTTTGTGTTTCGATGTCTTCCAGAAATTCCCGCTGCGTCTGCGGGTCAAAGTGTACATCCTCCCGCAACAATGTGGTACATGACATTTTAATCAAACCTAACGGGGTGCGCAAGTCATGCGAGAAATTCGCAATCAATTCCGAACGCAGGCGATCCAGTTCCCGCAGTGCGGCGATCTCTTCATCGCGTGCCCGCTGTAATGCGGCTTCCATCTGTTTCTGGGACGTGACATCCAGAATGACCGCCTGCCAGATCGAGCCATTATCCCCCGGATATGCCGTGACCGTGAGAATGGCATTGAAGGCACCGCCATCACGGCGTTTGAGCATGGTTTCATAATTGCGGGCATAACCATCTTTTTGCAAAGTTCGCAAGAGCACATCACGTTCTTCAGGGTTGACGTAGAGGGTTCGGACATTGGAGTTTTGCAACTCGGCAACCGTGTAACCCAACATCTGAGCCAACGTTGAATTTAATGTCAAGAGATATCCATCGTGGTCGGTCAATCCAATGCCGACCGGCGCATTATCGAACAGGGTGCGATAGCGCATCTCCGATTCACGCAGGGCTTTGGCCATACGTTCGCGTTCGGTAATCTCTTGTTGTAATTGCCGGTTAGCGGTAGTCAACTCCGCCGTGCGCGCGGCAACGCGCGCGTCTAACTCACGGTTGGCTGCCCGTAAATCGTTTAACGTCTGTTCCAGACTTTGCGCAAACAGCCACGCCATCGCCGCCACACCGAAATAAATCAAAATAGCCGGCAAGTCTACAATCTCCGGTAACTTTATCGCTACAAGCACGACCCAGCCACTGACCAGAGCCGCCATAACAAACCCGGCCCAGGGATACACAAGGAAACTGACAATCAGGATGGGGATTGTGAAGGCCAGGAACGTGCTCCGTAATAGCACGGCGTTGAATCCCACATGCCAGGCGATGGCAACGAATAGGAACAACGCAAACAATGCACTGGCTAACCGGCTTGCCCAATATCGGTTGATGAAAAACAGACTTGCCAATCCAATTCCCAGTATAATATTGATTCTATACAGCGATCGAATCATAAAATCAGTATCCAGGTCAACCAGACCGGCATATCCGACAAAAAGCAAGGCCATGCCATCCGCTAAACCCAAAAGTGTCAACAAGATATTGAGGAGCTTGCGCCGCCGCTTCTCTTCCGCCTCTAAAGAAACTTTCTCAAGTAGCTGTTGTATCTTCTTCATCTTGCAGAACAAATACTTTCTGTCCCACAGGGACATTTGAAGTCTGCCCGGCGCTTGAGCGTCAGACAGTCGGGAGATAAATACCCGCCTCCCGTGGGGATGCCTGAATCCAGATGTATAAAAAATTGTCCGGTGGTCAGCCTGGCAATTTCAACGCATGTAAGTATATAACAGGGACAAAGGCGAGCAAGAAGAGCACTTTGAACCATTCTCGGAGTTGACGCCTCGACAATATGAGGTACACTCCTGCCGGAAACATGCTTTAGACTCGAAGAGGTGTTCCCTTGAATAAGCAACAGTTCCTGAAAGCGACGTTGATTTTGGCTTTGTTGGGCGTTATCAGCGGATTCTGGATGGTCGCCCCAGGGCGCGCGGCAAGTTCCCCCCAGGCTACATCTGACTTGCCGATTTATTTCTTTTGGGGAAATGGCTGCCCGCATTGCGCGGAGGAGGAGCCTTTCCTGAAGAAACTGATACGCGACAATCGGCACACCAAATTGTACGATTACGAAGTGTGGTATGTCCCCGAAAACCAGACACTGATGAAGCAAATGGCAACGGCTATGGGCTTTGAACCGCGTGGCGTGCCGGTGACGATCGTCGGCGACCGCTATTGGGTGGGATTTACCGCGCAAATCGGCGCCGAAATCGAGGCACAAGTCAAACGCTGCCTGTCCGAGGCTTGCCCGGATATGGGAGTGGGTATTATCCCCGGACGCGAGGCACAGTCGGCGAATCCGGGAAACCCAGAAATCGGCACGCCGGCCTCAAGCGTCATCAACTTGCCCATCATCGGTCCGGTTAACCTGGAATCACAATCGCTCCTCGTCAGCACGCTCTTGATTTCCTTTGTGGATGGCTTCAACCCTTGCTCACTGTGGGTGCTCTCGGTCCTCTTATCCCTGGTGTTGAACACCGGCTCACGCAAAAAGATTTTCATCATCGGCGCGGTCTTCATCGCTGTGACGGCAGCGGTGTATATGTTGTTCATCACCGGCCTGTTCACCGTGTTCACCTTCGTGAGCTTTTTGACGTGGATTCGGGTGTTGGTTGCGGTAGTGGCGATATTCTTTGCCCTGGTCAACATCAAAGATTACTTCTGGTACAAAGAAGGTCTCTCATTCACCATTGCCGACGAGAAAAAACCGGGCATCTACAAAGGCATCCGCCGGATTTTACAGGCCGGCGATTCGCTCTGGGCGCTGATCAGCGCAACTTTTGCGCTGGCCATCGGCGTCTCGGTGGTGGAGTTCTCCTGTACGGCAGGCTTCCCGGTGCTGTGGACCAATCTCCTGACAGCGCAGAAAGTGGGTACGCTGACCTTTGTGCTGCTCCTGTTGTTGTACATGCTGATCTACCAGATTGACGAAATTGCCATCTTCCTTGCCGCCGTGTTCACATTGCGGACCAGCCGCCTGGAAGAGAAACACGGGCGTATCCTCAAGCTCATTGGCGGGATGCTGATGTTGACCCTCGCCGGCGTTATGCTCATCCAACCCGATTTGATGAACAAGCTGAGCAATTCGCTCCTGATCTTCGGTTTCGCCTTTGCGACGGCGATGCTCGTTATGTGGTTACACCGCAAAGTCTTGCCGCAGTACGGCATTTACATCGGGACGGAAATCGGGCCAAAGAAAAGACGACGCCCATCCCCAAAGCGCAAATCCGATAAGAAGGTGAGGAAATGAAACCACAGCCAACCGACTACGTCGAGCGGGTGTATGCCGGCGTGCTCGGTAAAATCATCGGCGTGTATCTGGGCCGGCCTTTCGAAGGCTGGCCTTACGCGCGCATTATGCAGGAATTGGGCGAGATCAACTACTACGTCCACGAACGCCTCGGCGTCCCGCTCATCGTCACCGACGACGACATCAGCGGCACGTTCACCTTCCTGCGTGCCCTGCCCGACTACGGCAACACGGCGACGCTGACCCCCGCACAGATCGGTCGAACCTGGCTCAACTATTTAATCGAAGAACGCACCATCCTGTGGTGGGGCGGGATGGGCAACTCCACCGAACATACGGCCTACCTGCGCCTCAAACACGGCATCGAAGCACCGCGCAGCGGCTCGGCGGGGCTGAACGGTAAAGTCGTCGCCGAGCAGATCGGCGCGCAAATCTTCATTGACGGCTGGGCAATGGTGGCCCCCGGCGACCCGGCGCTGGCGGCAGACCTGGCACGGCGCGCGGCAAGCGTCAGCCACGACGGCGAAGCCATCTACGGTGCACAGGTGCTTGCTGCTATGGAATCGCTGGCCTTTGTGGAACCGGACATCCACACCCTGCTGGATACCGCCGTCACCTTCATCCCCAAAGACTCCGTCATCTATCGGATGATCGCCGACATCCGCGAATGGCGCGCCACCATCCCCGACTGGCGCACGGCGTTCGGGCGGCTGGCGGAATACTACGGCTACGACAAATACGGCGGCAACTGCCACATCGTCCCCAATCATGGGCTAATCGTGCTGAGCCTGCTGTGGGGTGATGACGATTTCCAAAAGACGCTGATGATCGTCAACACCTGCGGCTGGGATACCGATTGCAACTCCGGCAACGTAGGCTGCCTGATGGGCATCAAGAACGGCCTGGCCGGGCTTGATGCCGGCCCGGACTACCGTGGCCCCGTCGCCGACCGGCTCTATTTGCCCACAGCAGACGGGGGACGCGCTATCACCGACGCCGTGACGGAGACGTACCGCATTGTCAACATCGGGCGCGCGCTGGCCGGGGAAGCCCCCCTGGCTCCCAAAGATGGCGCGCGCTTCCATTTCGACTTGCCCGGCGCGGTACAGGGCTGGCTTCCAGAAGATAGCCGTGAATCGCAAGGCACGCTGACGCTGGAAAACGTCGCCGGTCATAGCCTGAAAGGTGGGCGTAGCCTGGCCCTGCGCTATCGCGGTGTGGCAACAGGACGCCCGGCGCGCGCGGCAACCGCCACCTTCATACCGCCGGAGGCCGCCGCCATGCCCGGCTATGGCCTGCTGGCCTCCCCCACCCTCTATGCGGGACAAACGGTGCGCGCGCGGCTGGCGGCGGACGAGCACAACGGCGCGCCCGTCATATGCAGTTTATACGTGCGCAGCTATGGAGACGCGAACCGCCTCGAACGCACCGCCGGTCCGCACAGTCCTCTGACCCCCGGCGAGGCGCACGAATTCACATGGCGTCTTCCCGACATGGGCGGCAACCCCATTGCCGAAATCGGCGTGGAAATCAGCAGCGCGAAACGTGCCGACGGCGTCGTCTATCTGGATTACCTCACCTGGGATGGGGCACCGGATGTGACGTTGGCGCGCCCCGGCCATACGGGGACGATATGGCAACGCGCGTGGGTCAACGGTGTGGATCAACTGCTGCACTGGGGCGAAACATACCGTCTGGTGCAGAATGAGGGCGTAGGCTTGCTGATCCAGGGGACACGCGAATGGAGCGATTACCGCGTCAGCGCGGATGTGATGCCGCATCTGGCAAAATCCGCCGGCATTGCGGCGCGCGTGCAGGGGATGCGGCGCTATTACGCGCTGCTGGTGTGTTTTGAAGGCGAACCCGCATCATCCAAACTGCGACTGGTCAAAGCCCTCCACGACACTCTGCCCCTTGCCGAGATGGATTTCCCCTGGAATTTCGGCGAGACGCACATCCTGACGTTGGAAGTCAATGGCCCGACGTTGCGCGCCTGGGTGGACGACCGTCTGTGTTTCACCGTCACCGATGAAGATCACCCCCTGATGAGCGGTGCCGTCGCGTTGGTCTGCGAAGAAGGCCGCACGGCGACAAACGTGGTGCGCGTGCAGGGAGTATAACCTTACGGTGCGCTGGCGCGGATGATCAACTCCGGCTGGACCACAATCCGCCGACACTCATCGGTACAGCCGTTAATGCGCTCCAACAACAAGTGCATCGCTTGCAGCCCCATCTCATAGCGGCGGACACGACAAGTCGTCAAAGCCGGGGTGACGAGTGCGGCCAACGGGATGTCGTCGTAGCCGACGACGGCGAGGCTTTCAGGCACCGGGCGGTTTAAGGAAGCCGCCGCCTGGAGCGCGCCGACGGCCACCAGGTCGTTGTAGCAGAAGAGCGCCGTAAGTTGTGGATGGTCACTCAGCAGGGCCTGAGCTGCCGCCTGTCCCCCTTCTACGGTAGGCGCGCAGGGGCGAATCCAGGCGGGGTTATAGGGGATTGCAGCGGCCTGGAGCGCCTCAAAATATCCTTCCATACGCTTACGTCCACTCCATGACGCCGACGGGCCTGTAAGGAAACCGATGGCCTGATGTCCACGTTGTAGCAGATGCCGGGTGATTGTCCTGCCGCCCAGCTTATCGTCAATCAACACCGTCCCGAAATCATCCCCGTTCAACTGCCGATTGAAGAGGACCACGCTGGCATGGTGCGTCAGGGCAGTCCGCAATGTCGGTTCATCCAAACGGGAGCTGCACAACAACACACCGTCCACACGCTTGTCTTCCAGGGAACGCAACACGGCGAGTTCACGTTGCGGGTCTTCATCGGTGTTACACAGAAAAACATTATAGCCCCGCGCATAAGCCTCGTGTTCCGCACCGCGGGCTACTTCGGCAAAAAAGGGGTTAGCTACATCCGGCACAACCAGACCCAATGTGCCGGTATGTTGGGTGGCAAGGCCACGGGCAATACTGCTGGGGCGGTAGCCCATCTCCTCGGCAATGCGTAACACACGGGCGCGAGTTTCGGAACAGATCTCTCCACGGTCATTGATGGCGCGGGAGACGGTTTGGCGCGAGACGCCGGCAGCATCGGCAACATCCTGGATGGTTACCCTTTTGCGATTCACGGTTCACCTGCTATAATAGAGATAACGTGAGCGGTAACGTGAGCGCTCACAATCATAGTAGCACAGTTTTCGCATGAGGTCAAGTCACATTATTTTTTTCAAGGAGGTCATCATGGTTACTGTTTCCGAAGCTGCCCGCCCGCTGATCAACCTGCACCCCAACCATGAGTTTTTCATCGGCATTGATTCCGATGGGTGTGCGTTCGATACAATGGAGATCAAACACAAAGAGTGCTTCACGCCCAATATCATCAAGCACTGGGGATTACAAGGAGTTTCCAAATACGCCCGTGAAGCTGCCGAGTTCGTCAATTTGTACTCCATCTGGCGTGGCGTGAACCGCTGGCCGGCGCTCGTCAAGGTCTTCGATCTGCTGCGCGTACGCCCCGAAGTCATCAAGCGCGGCGTTCCCATTCCCGAAGCACCTCACATCCGCGCCTTTATGAACGACAAAACCTTCCCGCAAAGCAACGAGGGCTTGAAAGCCTACAAAGCGCAACATCCCGACCCTGAACTGGATCGCGCGTTGGCGTGGAGTGAGGCGGTCAACGCGACGATTGCCGATATGGTCTACGGCATTCCGCCGTTCCCCTTTGTGCGCGAGAGCCTGCAATTCCTGTTCGACAAGGCGGATATGATTGTCGTCTCGCAGACGCCCACCGAGGCGCTGTGCCGTGAATGGGCCGAGCACCAGATTGACCGGTATGTCCGCGCCATTGCCGGGCAGGAAATGGGCACCAAGAGTCAGCATCTCGCTTTTGCGGCCGGCGGGAAGTATCCCCCTGACCATATTCTGATGATCGGTGATGCTCTGGGCGATCTCAAGGCCGCCCGCGACAACCGGGCTTGCTTTTTCCCCATCAACCCCGGTCATGAGGATGAGAGCTGGCAACGCTTCTATGAAGAAGGCGTCCACAAGTTCCTCGACGGCACCTTCAAGGGCACGTATGAAGACACCCTCATCGCCGAATTCGAGAAATTTATGCCCGAAACGCCGCCGTGGGAGAGATAGGATGGGGGTGCATCTATGATTGGGACAGGATACATTGACCGCACACTTACCGAAGCGGAAGTCCGTGAAATTGTGGCCGAGGCATTTGCCGCACACGATATGACCGGCAAGCGGGTGTTGTTCATCACCCCGGATGCCACACGTTCCGGGCCGCTGGATCTAATGTTCCGCGTGTTCTATGAGGCGCTGAGCGGGAAAGTCGCCGCGCTGGATTATCTCATCGCCCTCGGTACCCACATGGCGATGAATCCGGCAGCCATCAATAGACTGTTCGGCCTCACGCCGGAAGAACGTGCCGGAAAATACGCCCGCGTCAACATCTTCAACCACGAGTGGGATAAACCGGAGACGTTCAAGCAGATCGGGGTGATCACGGCGGACGAGATCGAGGCGATCACGGGCGGCCTGATGCGCATGGACGTGCCCGTCACGATTAACAAGAAGCTGTGGGAGTACGATCGGGTGATCATCTGCGGGCCGACGTTTCCCCATGAAGTCGTGGGGTTCTCCGGTGGCAACAAATACTTCTTCCCCGGCGTTGCCGGAGCGGAGGTCATCAATTTTTCGCACTGGCTCGGCGCGGTCATCACCAGTTGGAAGGTAATCGGCACAAAAGCCACGCCGGTACGCGCCGTCATTGACAAAGCGGCGTCCTTTATTGACGTCCCGAAACTTTGCTTTAGCATGGTAGTAAAGGGCCACCACGATCTAGTGGGACTGTACTTTGGAACACCGGAAGATGCCTACAGCGCAGCGGCGGATCTGTCGGCGCAACATCACATCATCTACGTCGAGAAGCCGTTCAAGCGCGTGCTCTCGGTTATGCCAGAGTTGTACGACGACATTTGGACGGCGGCCAAAGGGATGTACAAGATGGAGCCGGCGGTGGCTGATGGCGGCGAGGTCATCATCTACGCGCCGCACATCAACGAAATCTCGTACACGCACGGCAAAATCCTGGATGAGATCGGGTATCACTGTCGGGATTACTTTCTCAAACAGTGGGACCGCTTCAAGCATTATCCGTGGGGCGTGCTGGCGCACGCCACGCACGTCAGCGGGATGGGTGAATACGATGCCGAAACCGGCACCGAGAGACGGCGCATCAAGGTCACCCTGGCGACGGGTGTGCCGCAAGAGCGTTGTGAAAAGGTGAATCTTGGCTATCTCGATCCGGGCAGCATCAATCTGGACGAGTGGGAAAACCGCGAGGATGAGGGCATCCTGCTGGTTCCGCGCGCCGGGGAGATGTTATATCGTCTGAAAGAATGAAAAATGGTCAAACAGGATATGGGTAGAAAACGATATCACTTCCACTTGGAGGCGAATGTTATTAAACAGCATCATGATAAGTTGACAAATGCTTTCGCGGTGATCGGACCGCAAAGTGTACGGATCCGCCCGCGCGTCATCTAGTGTAAACGATCAAAAGGAGACAATCATGGACAAGGTAAGACTCGCCGTCATCGGTATCGGTAACATTGGTAATCTGCACCTGCGTAACATCGAAAGTCAGCCCAAAGTGCAGCTCACCGCCGTCTGCGACATTGTGCCGGAAAAGGCAGACGCGGCGGCAGCAAGATATGGCGTCAAAGCCTACTATGACTCGGATGGGCTGCTGGCCGACAAAGTGTGCGACGCGGTCATCATCGCCACGCCGCATTACTTCCACACCACCATCGGCATCGCGGCGCTGGATTCGGGGCATCACGTCCTCGTCGAGAAGCCCATCTCCGTCCACAAAGCCGACTGCGAACGGCTCATCGCGGCTCATGAGCGCAACCCGCATCTGGTCTTCGCCGCGATGTTCAACCAGCGCACCGATCCCTTCTACCAGAAGATCCGGGAAATCGTCAAATCCGGGGAGCTGGGCGCCTTGCAGCGTGTCAACTGGATCATCACCAACTGGTTCCGCACACAGAGCTATTACGACTCCGGCGGCTGGCGCGCCACCTGGGGCGGTGAAGGCGGCGGCGTGCTGCTCAATCAATGTCCACACAATCTCGACCTGCTGCAATGGATCACCGGCATGCCGGTCAAGGTGTACGGCTTCTGCGAAATCGGTAAGCGTCACACTATCGAGGTCGAAGACGAGGTCACCGCTTTTATGGAATATCCCGACGGCGGCACGGGATTGTTTGTCACCTCCACGGGAGAAGCGCCGGGCACCAATCGTCTGGAGCTGGCCGGTGACAATGGCAAGCTGGTCTATGAAGGCGAAGAGATCGTCTTTACGCGCAACCTGGTACCGGCTTCGGAGTTCCTGCGCACTTCACAGGAATCCTTTGCCCGCCCGCCCTATGAGGTCGAGACATACACCTTTGAGCATCACGGGGGACAGCACATGGCGATCCTCGAAAACTTCGCCGACGCGATCCTGACCGGCGCGCCGCTCATCGCCCCCGCCGAAGAGGGCATCCACTCCGTCGAACTGGCGAACGCGATGTTATACTCGACATTTATCGGCGGGCCGGTGCAGATCCCCCTTGACGGTGCCGCCTACGAAGCCAAGCTCCAGGAACTCATTGCTACGTCAACGTTCAAGAAAGAAGTGAAAGAGATCACAGTGAGCGACATGAGTAAGTCGTTCGGGTAGCGAATTACGAATTGCGAATTATAAGAGACGAAAGATATGAATGAGAAAACATCTCTGGACAGTTATACTGAATGGGAACAAAACGCTACTGAACTTAACAAACGACGTCGTTCCCCCTCGTAATTCGCAATTCGTAATTCCACAATACAATCTATAGTCAATGAACGGTTAGCTAAGGAGAGATAACATGCAACCAGCAAACATCGGCATCATCGGTCTCGGCGTCATGGGGCGGATGTTGGCCTTGAATATGGAACGCAACGGCTTTCGCGTGGCCGGCTATGACCTGGATCGTGAGAAGGTGACGGCATTTGCGGCCCACAGCGATAAAAACGTCATCGGCTGTCACACCCTCGCCGATTTTCTCGCGGCGTTGGAGAAACCCCGGCGGATGATGGTGATGGTGCCCGCCGGCAAGCCCGTGGATGCCGTGTTGGGTGAACTCAAGGGCGCGCTGGAACCGGGCGACCTGGTCATCGAAGGCGGCAATTCGCATTTCAGCGACACCGAGCGTCGCGCCGCCGAATTTGAAGCGCTGGACATCTATTACATCGGCACGGGCGTCAGCGGCGGCGAGTACGGCGCGTTGTGGGGACCGGCCATCATGCCCGGCGGGCAGCCGGAGGCCTGGCTACTGGTCAAACCGATCTTCGAGGCCATTGCCGCCAAAGTGGAAGGAGAAGACGGAGAACTTGAACCCTGCGTGAGCTACATCGGGCCGCGTGGCGCCGGACATTATGTCAAAATGGTGCACAACGGCATCGAGTACGGCGATATGCAGCTCATCGCCGAAGCCTACGATGTCCTCAGTCGCGGGCTGGGGCTGACGGCGGCGGAACTCCACACGGTCTTTTCCGCATGGAACACGGGGGAACTCCAATCATACCTCATCGAAATTACCGCCGACATCTTCACCAAAATAGACGACCTCACCGGCAAACCGTTGGTAGACGTGATTCTCGACGAGGCGCAACAGAAAGGCACAGGAAAATGGACGGCGCAGAACGCCCTCGATCTCGGCGCGCCAACGCCCACCCTCAACGCCGCCGTCGAGGCACGCATTATCTCCGCATATAAAGAGGAGCGTCTTCTTGCCTCTACTGTGCTGCCCTTTGCGGGACGGCCAACCCCGGCCATCGAACGTGCCGCGCTGATTGACGCCGTGAAGGACGCACTCTATGCAGCGAAAATCTGCTCGTATGCCCAGGGGTTCGCGTTAATGCGTGCCGCCAGCAAAGAATACGGCTACAACCTCAACTACGGTGAAATCGCACGCATCTGGCGCGGCGGCTGCATCATCCGTGCACGCTTTCTCAACACCATCCGCGCTGCCTTTGAGCGCCGCCCTGATCTACCCAACCTGCTCCTGGACGAAACCTTCGCGCAGGCGGTCGCCGAGCGGCAGACGGCCCTGCGCGACGTGGTCGGCTTCGCCGTCGCCAAAGGCATCCCCACCCCGGCCTTCTTCTCCGCTCTGGCCTACTACGATGCTTACCGCAGCGAGCGGCTGCCGGCCAACCTCACACAGGCACAGCGGGATTACTTCGGTGCACATACCTACCGCCGCGTGGATCGTCCGCGCAGCGAATCATTCCATACCGAGTGGCTCCAATAAAAGAGGGCCTGTAGAGTTTAGCAAAGATATTTTGTAGACAAGCAGGAGGAGCGCAATGGAAACGGTGGTTGTGACAAGAACGCCGATTACGACAACGACACCGCCCCAGCATCAACCGGTCAGATTGAAAATGACCTATCCCGAATTCCTGGAATGGGCCGGTGAAGATCAATTGGCGGAGTGGGTGCCTTTCGTCAATTCAGAATATGGGGAGGTGATTACTTTTATGCCACCATTGGATATCCATCAAACTGTTTTGGGATTTCTTTACAATCTGCTAGGATTATTTGCACGATGGCTCAACTTGGGGAAAGTGCAGGTCGCGCCCTTCGAGGTCAAGTTATGGCCTGATAGCGCTTCGCGGGAACCAGATCTCTTTTTTGTAGCTACAGAACATCTGAACCGGCTCACGACGAAACGTTTTGAGGGTCCCCCTGATTTAATCATCGAAATCGTTTCGCCGGATAGCGTCAAACGCGATCGCGGCGATAAATTCCGGGAGTACCAAAAGGCCGGCGTCCGCGAATACTGGGTCATTGACCCCCGCGAAGGTTATCAGCGCGCTGACTTTTTCTACCTGGATGAAGCCGGCGATTACCACCTCTTCGCTACCGAAGAAGATGAGCGGGTGGACTCGTATGTCCTGCCCGGCTTCTGGCTGAAACCGGCCTGGCTGTGGCAGGCCGACAACCTCAATCCACTGGCATTGCTGTTTGAAATACGCGGCATGCCGGCAGAACAAATCGCACAACTCTTGCAATGGGGAATGAAAAATGAGTAAACCCAAAAATGTTGTCGTCGCACAATCCGGCGGGCTGACGCCCGTCATCAATGCCTCACTGCGCGGCATCATCGAAACGTGCCGGGCATACCCCGACACATTCGGGACCCTCTACGCCGGCTTTCACGGCATCGAGGGCGTACTCAAAGAGGAATTGCTCAACCTTTCGGCACAACCGGCCGAAGAAATCGCCTTGCTGAGCACCACGCCGGCCGCTGGCGCCATTGGTACGTGCCGCTACAAACTCAAGAGCAGCCAAAGCGAGGACTTCGAGCGCATCGTCGCCGTGTTCAAGGCGCACAACATCGGCTACTTCTTCTACAACGGCGGCAACGATTCAATGGACACCGCCTGGAAAGTCGCCCAACTGGCCCACGAGCGCGGCCTCGACCTGGTCGCCACCGGCGTTCCCAAGACGATTGATAACGACGTGGGCGGCGGCCTCTCGGCGGACGGGCAGACTTTCGAGGTCATTGATCACACACCCGGTTATGGCAGCACGGCGCGTTACTGGGCGCTCAACGTGCAAAACGCCAACGAGGAAAACGCCGGCTCTTGCCCTTCCGATCCGGTGCTCGTCTTGCAGGCGATGGGGCGCAAGATCGGCTACATTCCGGCGGCGGCACGGTTGGCCGATCCCCACCGTGAAATGCCACTGCTCATTTTCATGCGCGAAGCGGGGCTATCGTTGGAGGCCCTGGCCGACCTGGTGAACGATATGCTCAAGGCTCGTGGACGTGCCCTGGTCGTCATCAGCGAAGGCTTCGACGTAGGCAACATCGGTGAACGTAAGGACAGCTTCGGCCATACGATGTTCTCCGCCAGCGAGACCACGGTAGAGCAGATTGTGGTCAACTACTTGAACGAAGTTGGGCTGGCAGCGCGGGGCGCGGCGCGGGGCAACGTTCCCGGCACAGATCAGCGTCACGCGATGATCTATGCTTCGACGGTGGACCTCGAAGAAGCGTACCGTGTGGGACAGAAAGCCGTGCAGATTGCAGCGGAAGTCGGCGGCGGCTACATGTCCACCATCCTGCGGCAACCCGGCGACCTCTATCAGGTGACGTATGACAAAGTCCCACTGGAAAAGGTTGCCAATTCCGAACGCACCTTCCCGGAGGCGTGGCTCACCACTTCCCGCACCGATGTCACCGACGATTTCGTGCGCTATGCGCGTCCCCTCATCGGCGAGAACTGGCCCACCATCCCCCTGATGAACGGCTTGCAGCGCTTTACCCGCTTCGCGCCGATATTCGCGGAACCGAAATTGCCGCCCTACCTTCCACAAGCCTATCGTGGCTGATGGGACGGCTCAGCTAAAAGCAATTTTCTCGATGGATTTAACGGAGTCCAACGGAGCGTTTCCCCGTTGTGTCCGTTTCAGCCGTTAAATCCGTTGACATAGGAGGCCCTTTTGTTTCCCTGGCTTGGACAACGACTTGTTACATTCTACGGTCCGTTTCGACTGTTAAACTCGTATCTCTTCCTGGCCGGCATCGGTACGACGATGGCGGCCGTGTTGACCTGGTTTCTACTGCCGAAATTATGGCGTCACCTCCCCACAGACGGGGGGCGGATTTACGCCGTAGGGGCGCAAGAAAGCAAAGGCAAGCCGGTGAGCGCCGGTTTGATCTTTATCCCCATCTTCGTCATCGTCTGCCTGCTGGTGCTGCCGCACAAATGGCGCATTATCGGCTTACTGCTGTGTATGCTGCTCTCCATGCTCGAAGGCCACCTTGATGACCGGACTCCAGGCGGATGGGGCGAGTATCGGTTGGGGATGGCCGACCTGGGCATCTCGCTGTTGGCCGCGCTCATCCTCTGCCGATGCCAACCGATGGTGATGTGGTTTCCACTGTTCAAAACACCGATTACCGTAATGCCGTGGGTCTTTGTCCCATTAGCGACGCTGCTCTTGTGGTTTTCGATCAACGCCACCAACTGCACCGATGGCGTGGATGGGCTTTCGGGCAGCCTGTTGACGCTGGCGTTCACCTATCTCGGCGGAATCCTGTACGGCATCCTGGGACATCAAGAGATTTCGGCCTATCTCCTGGTGCCGCACTATCCCGATGGCGCCATTTGGGGTATCATGGCCTTCGTGATGGTCGGCACATTGGGCGGCTACCTGTGGTACAACGCCAATCCAAGTATGGTGCTGATGGGTGATGCCGGGTCGCGCCCGATGGGATTGCTGTTGGGGATGCTGGTCCTGGCGAGCGGCAATCCCTTCTTGATCCTGATCGTTGCCGGTGTCGTCCTCGTGAACGGTGGCACCGGCCTGCTCAAAGTGGCCTTGTTGCGCTTCTTCAAGATCGGCATCTTCAAAAATGTGCGCTACCCGCTGCATGACCATGTCCGCAAGGTTGCCGGCTGGTCCAATACGCAAGTATTGGTGCGCTTTATGCTGATCCAGGCCATCGGCACACCGCTACTCCTGGTTTTTTTGTTCAAAGTGCGCTAAACGTCCAAACGTCAAAAAAGATCCGCGTAGATTGGCGGGAGCAGCGGTTTACTTTCCTGAGGAGGTCATAGGATGCTATATCCACTGCGCTTCAAAGAGATCCTGCGTAATTACACCTTCGGCAACCGCTGGATCGTCGAGGTCTACGCGAAAGAGGGACTACCCGCAGATCATCGCATCGCCGAGACGTGGGAGGTGTGTGACCGCGGGGCTGAGTCCAGTGTCGTCGTCAACGGCGCGCTGGCCGGGAAAACGCTGCACGAATTGATCGCTGACTACGGCAGCGATTTCCTGGGCCGCGACGTGGTGGCCCGCTGTGGTACGCGCTTCCCCCTGCTCATCAAATTCCTCGACGCCTCCAACATCCTCGGCGAGCAGGCGCATCACAGCGACGCGCTGGCGGCGAAACGCGGCCTGGGCGATCCCGGCAAAACCGAGGCGTGGTACATGCTCCACGTCCGCGAGGGCGCCACCATCCGCTGTGGCAATGTGGATGGGGCAACCGAGGCCGCCGTCCACGATGCAATCATGGGTGGCTCGATCCGTGAATTGATGCGCGAATACACCGTGCAGCCGGGTGACGCTTTCCTGCTGTATGCGGGGACGATGCACTACTCCGCGGGCGGTGTACTCTTCTACGAGATCATGCAAAACTCGGATGTTTACATCGGCCTGCGTCCACCCGATCCGGCGCTGCCGGAAGCGGAACGCGAGGCGCAGGTGCGTGCCGCAATGGAAGGCATTCACCTCGAAGAAGGGTTCGACTGCAAGACCGCACCGATTTCACTACGCGAAGGCACAAACACCCGCACATTCGTTTTTGCGTGTACTTACTTCGCCCTGGAACGCCTGGATTTGACCGCCCCATACACGCTGCACTGCGACGGCGAGCGGTTCTTCGTGCTGTCGCAGATCGAGGGGACGTCCACAGTGGTCTGGGGAACGCAGCGGGAGACGCTGCGCCCCGGGCACACGTGCTTGCTGCCTGCCACCCTCGGCGCAGTCACGCTGGAACCTGAACCGGGGCCGTGCGCGTTGCTCAAATCGTATGTGCCGGATTTGGCGCAAAATGTGATCCAGCCCTTGCAGGAGGCCGGAATCACGGATGCTGCCATACTTGCTCTGGGAGGGAAAACCGTGCTGAACCCGCTAGGTGAGCTATTGAGGTATTGAGTTTACTGGTCATAGTCCCGTAAGAAACCGGCTGAAGCCGGTATACACCCGTGCACACCGACTTCAGTCGGTAAAAACGCACTATTGCCATGCCCAGAAGGAGCAAAAGGTTATGCTCAAAAAGCAAAATATAGCCCTATGTGTGCTTGGACTGCTTGTGCTTCTCGCATCTGGTTGCCGTGCCGGTCAAGAAACACTACCCTTATCGGAAGCAGCGGTGACATCCAATGTAAGCAACGGTTACTGGCCCACCGGGGGCTGGCGCACGGCGCTCCCGCAGACGCAGGGGATGGATCCCGAAAAGCTGCAACAGATGTTCACGGCGATTGATGAACAAAAGCTGGCACTGCACAGTGTGCTGGTCGTCCGCAACGGTTACATTGTCGCCGAGGTGTACTATCCCCCCTATGATCAAAACACGCGCCACGAGCTTTATTCCTGCACCAAGAGCTTCATCTCCGCGCTGGTGGGCATCGCGGCAGCGGAGGGGCGTCTGGAAACCGACGAATCCGTGCTAAGCTGCTTTCCGGATCACAACTTTGCCAACACCGACGCGCGCAAATCGGCGATGACTATTGAGCACCTGTTGACAATGAGTTCGGGTCTGGATTGGCCGGAGGGTGACCCCATCTACCGGCAAATGTGGGTCAGACGGGATTGGGTGCAGTTCGTGCTCGATCGCCCGATGACAAACGAACCCGGCAGTCAATTCAACTACAATTCGGGGTGCTCACACGTGCTCTCGGCCATCGTCGCGGAGCGCACCGGCATGCTGACGCAAAGTTTCGCACAAGAACGCCTCTTCGCGCCGCTGGGGATCACGAACATTCAATGGGATCTCGATTCGCAGGGGCTAGCCATTGGGGGATGGGGTCTGGAAATCACCCCGCGCGATATGGCAAAGTTCGGTTACCTTTATCTAAACAAAGGCATGTGGAATGGACAGCAAATCGTCCCTGCCGAGTGGGTGCGGACATCCACCACAACCCACATCAAAACGGGAGGCACATTCGATTACGGCTATCAATGGTGGATCTATCCCCAGTGGGACGCCTATTTCGCCAGGGGACGCTACGGGCAGCTCATCTTCGTGATCCCCGAATACCAGATCGTCGTCGTCTTCACGGCCGGAATGAACAGCGACGCGCCATTGATCAAGCTCATCGAGGACTACGTCGTCCCTGCCGTTCAGTCAGCAGATTAAGCGGATTGAGCAGATAGTCTATCGCATCACTAACGGCAAATAGACGCGCTCAAATTGTGCCGACAGGCGATAGATGTGACTTGGCTCATCCGCGACACCGAGCTGAACGGTGCGCAACGTCCCGGTCAACGGCGCGGTCGTGCCCGCCAGCGTTGTCTTTGCCGCCGTGTTGACGCTCAAATCATAGAACGAGGTCGCGTAGCCGTAGACTTCCAACCAGTAGTAGCCCTCCACCGGCGCGGTAATGCCGATGTGCTCCGCTGTCGGGCCTTCATTCGCGCTGTACCAATAGGGACGGGAGGGATAGTCCGGCGGCCATAGATACAAATCCGCGTCATCGAAGGTGAAACGGAAGCGCATATCGGCGCTGAAAGCGGCATTTTGCGTCAGCGGGAACAAATACAGGTGCGATTCACCTTGCATAATGAAGTTATCCGGCTTGAGATAGTTCACCAACGCACTCCCCGGCGCGGTTGAAATGTTCCTGGCGGCGTCCGCCACCCACACGTCAATGTAACGCGGGCCGGAGAAATACCCGAATGAATACCAGTACACGCTGTCATACGGCATCCAGCCGGTTTCATCGGTCACCAACCACGCTCGTACCGAGGGGAAGTACTCCCACACGACAAAATCCATCCACGCCAGGCCGCTGTCGCCGACATCGTGGGCGGTGATGGATAGCACAGCGGAGCCAGAACTCGTCTTCAACGGCGCCGTCACCGCATCCACGACCGGCGGCGATGTATCGGGCGGCGTCTGTACCTTGATCTGTATCCCGCGATGATACATGTTGTTGGTCGCGCCGGACTCTGGGATCACATTTTCCGGGTCAATGATCGCATACAGTTCAAAGTAGCCCGCCTGTGATGGCGTCCAGGGCACAGTGGCCGGGTAGAAACCGTTCGGCGGGAGCGCCGCGATGCTGCCTTCGCCGATGTAGGTTGCCTGGCCGGCAGGATCGGTCAATCCTGGCGCGCCGATGTAAAAGCGCACGCGCACATCGTTGAGGGTGCTCGCGCCGCCCAGCCGGTGCACGACGAACCACACAGCACTCGGTTGCCCGACGTATTCGTAGACCTGGTTGGATGTCAACTCGTAGTTGAAGCCGTAGAGATCATCCGCCGGATTCACGGGGTTCAGATCCAATGCCGTATAGCCGGCCTGGAGCGTCCCCTTACTCCAATCAGGGTTGAGGACCGCTACCTGATAAGTCGCTGCCAGAAGGCCGCCGGGCCACTGCACGGTAAGGTGATCGGGCGAATTATAAATCGTCCGCAGCGCCGGGATCTTATAGGGCTGTTCCAGATATGCCGATGCCCCTGGTTGGAAATTCGCGCCGTAGATTTCCACCTGCGCCGGTTGATCTGCTGCGCCCTGGTTGGGGAACACCTGGTTGATGACGGGCGCCGGTCTGACAACGCCGGGGATCGGCGTGGGCGTGGGTGGGATCGGCGTGGCCGGCGCCGGCGTGGGTGTGGCGACGCCGCCCACCATGTCGAAAAGGATGCCGGGCGCACTGCCGCCGCCTTCGAGTGAACGCAGCGGCGCGGCGTTATCCAGCGTGAAAGCAGCCTCCAACGGCGCGCCGTTGACCAACACGTGCACCCGATAATAACCCGGCAGCGCCCCGGTGGTATTCAAAACAGCGCGGAAGTAGCCATACTGATTCGCCTGCCCGGTTCCCAAAAGCTGTCCGTTGAGGCTGATGGGCACATTCGTCCACGCCGGAGCGTTGGCGACGGTGATGTGCAACAGGCTGCCCGGACGCGCCGCGGCATAATGCATGTACAGTTCCGGCCCGGGTTTGAGACCCAGCACGGGGACCGGCGTCAAGCGTTCGTTCACCCGTCCATCCCCAAGTTTGCCGTTGACGTTGGTTCCGCCGCACACCGCATCCGTCGCGCCAACGACGCACGTCACATCACCGCTCACGGCGACATCGGTGTAGGTTGCGTTGTACAGGGAATTCTGCAGCGGAACGGGCTGGCCATCGCCCCAGCAGTACAGGATGCCTTCCTTGATCGCGCAGACTTTCGTGCGCGTCGCCGCCAACGCCGTCACGCCGCTTTCAAGCCCGCTGGCCTGTATAGGGGTTGCTGAGAGATTGGGCCAGGCGGGCGAACCCAATTGCCCTTGCTCGTTGTCCCCCCAGCACCACACGCCGCCGTTGACAATCGCGCAGTTAAAGTTGTTGCCGGCGACAATCTTCGTCGCGCCGGCGGGAAGGCCGATCACGTTGACCGGCGAAGGATAAATATCATACGTCCCCGATGTGCCGTTGCCAAGCTGCCCGTAGTAACTGAAACCCCAACACTTCACGCTGCCGCCAACAATAGCGCACGAGTGGTCGGCGCCTGCCGCAATATCCGTCACATTGGCCGACAGCCCCACCACATCAACCGGCGTCGTCACCGGCGTCGCGTCGCCCTTCTGCCCGTTGCCGAGCGCGCCCGCGTAATTGTATCCCCAACACTTCGCCGCGCCGTTCACCACCGCGCACGAGTGCTCGTCGCCTTGCGCGCGATCCACCACGGCGATGGCCGTCACGCCGCTGCTCAAGCCGCTCACGTTAACCGGCGTGTTGGCATCGGTCGTGGTGCCGTTGCCCAATTGCCCGTAGTCGTTGTTGCCCCAGCATTTGGCCGCGCCGTTGACGATGGCGCAGGTGTACTGCAATCCGGCCGCGATAGCCTGCACGCCACTGGAAAGCCCGACGACATCCTGGGGTGAGTTGACCATCACGCCCCACGTCGTCGAACCGATGCCCAACTCGCCGCTGTAATCCTGGCCCCAGCATTTCGCCGCGCCGGTCGTGGTGATCCCGCAAACGTGCAGCGCGCCGGTCGCAAACGCGGCGTAGTTCACGCCGGTAATATCATCCAGGGGGGACCAGGCATAACTGGTGTTGCCCATGCCCAACTGCCCACGGGCATCGCTCCCCCAACAGCGCACGCCATCGGTCAACACGGCGCAGTTGTGATAGCCGCCCGCCGCAATAGAGGTCGCGCCGGCAATGCCGCTGACCGCAACAGGCGCGTTACGGTCAATGGTCGTGCCATCCCCGATCTGACCGGTGCCGTTGCCGCCCATGCACAGCACACCGCCCGCGCTGTTCAACGCGCACAAATGCGTGCCGCTGGCCGCGATAGCCGTGATATTGGTCAACCCGGCCATGTCGGTCGGCGTATTGACCCACAGATTGGCAAACGATCCCCAACACTTCACGGTCCCGGTGTTGAGTAGGGCGCACGTATGCAGATACCCCGCCTCGATCTGTTTGACGTCCGACAATCCCACCACGTCGGTAGGCGTATTTTGATCGGTGGTGTTGCCGTTGCCGAGTGAGCCATAATAATTGTAGCCCCAGCACTTGACGCGCCCGTCGCCGAGCAACGCGCACGTGTGCGCGCCGCCGCCTGCAATCGCCGTCACATTGTCGAGGCCGATCACATCCACGGGCACATTACTGGTCCCCCCAATCGCGCCCGCGCCGAGCTGACCATTGCCATTCGATCCCCAACACTTGACCGAGCCGGTTGCCATAATGGCGCAGGTGTGATTGTATCCGGCGGCGATCCCTTTCACCCCGGAAGCCAGCCCGCTCACAGCGACAGGGGTCGGGCTGCCATCATACGTCCCGGTGCCCAGTTCCCCTTGCCTGTTAGAGCCCCAGCATTTCACACCGCCGGTATCCAGTAACGCGCAGCTGTGAAAGCTCCCTACGGCGATCATTTTCGTCCCAGAGACAAGACCGCTGACCTGGACCGGCACCGGGCGATCCGCCAGGTCGTTCGTCCCCAGTTGCCCGTAAGCATTGTAGCCCCAGCAACGAACGCCGCCCTCGATCAAAGCGCACGAGTGCGACATGCCAAGGTCCAGAACGATGAGAGGAGCGGAATTTGGGGCCGCCGATAAGTGAAGAAGTCGCACGGGGATAACCACAGCCAACGCAATCAAAAAGAAACTCAAACCGGCAAACATTGCCAACCGCAAACGCCGCGACGTGGGTATCATATAACCTCCGGTATCATCGAACAAGCCAAGCAACAGTATGCAAACCGTAACTATTCAGGCGTTGGGCTAAATTCACCACCAGGGGCACGAAAGACACAAGAGGTGTGCTTTGTGGTAAAAACGCTACTGCTGAAAGAGTTACTGTAGACCTTGATAACCGAATGATAGCAGGGAGCACACAATTGTCAACTGCATTTTGACAAACGGCGCAACGGATTTACACTCCCTGCGTCATCGTGTAGTGCAGATAACAATTCAACACAGAGGTATAGCCACGTGCGTCTAAGCCGACTTTCAATCCAGAATCGCAATATCCTCAATTTTACGATTGACACCGCGCTTCAAGGGCTGATGATGGGCGGCATCTTCAATTTCATCTCAGTGTTCGCCGTGCGGCTCGGCGCGTCCAAGTTGATGGTCAGCCTGCTGACCTCGCTGCCGGCCCTGATGATGGTGTTTGCCTCAATTCCGGCAGGCCGTATCGTCGAACAACAGCGCGATCTGGTGCGTTACACCAACCTGATCCGCATCCCCCACCGCGTTTCTTTTCTGCTCATCGCCATCCTCCCCTTTTTTGTCAACAGGGGGCTGGTAGAGATCGTCGTCCTCATCTGGACGCTCAAATCCATTCCGGCGACACTGCTCGAATCGTCGTGGATGGCCGTCGTTGCCGAACTTATCCCACCGGAACGCCGAGCCAGGGTCAACGGGATGCGCTGGGCCATTCTCAGTGTGGTGACGGCCATTGCGACCGCAGGGTTTGGCTACATCCTTGACCGGCTGCCTTTTCCGCAGAACTACCAGCTCGTGTTCTTCATCTCGTTTGTCGGCGGGATGGTGGGGATCTACTTCTTCGGCCGTTTGCGCATCCCCGAAAATGTTCCACCGCCGCGTGTAAAGGAACCTCACATCCCCTTGTCGGAACGCATACGCGCCTATCTGCGCCCTATGAACGTGCCGGCCTTTGTGCTCTATGAAATCGCCGCGACGGTGCTCCGCTTTGGCGTCAACCTGCCGTCGGCATTGTATGCCATCTACTGGATCCATAACCTGAATGCCTCGGATCTATGGATCGGCTGGCAGGCAGCGGCAGGCAAAGTCGCCCTGATTGTCGGTTACATCGTTTGGGGTCATGTCATCAGTCGCAAAGGCTACCGCATCCCTTTGCTGATCTGTGTCACCCTGCTGGGGCTTTATCCCGTCCTGACCGGTCTGACACGCAATCAACTCTGGCTGCCACTAGTCGCCGTGGTGCAAGGCTTCTTCAGCACCGGCATTGACATCGCGTTCTTCGATATGCTGTTGAACGTCTCCCCGGCCGACAGACGCCCCAGTTTCATCGCCATGAACACCATGCTTGCCAGCATGACCCTCTTTCTCGCGCCGATGGTCGGCAACTACCTTGCCGATTGGGTGAGCCTGCCCGTGATCTTCTTCATTGCCGGCGGGCTGCATGGCCTCACGGCGGTGCTGCTTTGGCGCTTCCGAATCGCGCGTTAACTTTGTTTTGACAACCCTACGAATCGTCCTAAACTTACCTGAAAAGGAGGCAGCATTATGACACGCCGACGTTATTCGCGTTCGCCCCGCCGTTCAACGTCGCACAACACCGTGCGTATGCGCGGCATAGAACGGCTTCTGTTTATCCTGGGTGCAACGTTATACCTCGTTGGCCTCTTCGGCGGCATCAAACTCCTGGCCATGCCGACGTCAACAAGCATCCTGCTGCTTGGCATCGGCGGTGGCCTGCTTCTCGTTATTACGTTAACGTTGATATTTTAGGGGAGGAGTAAGAAGTAGAAGTAACGAGGAACTTTTTTGCTCCTCGCTCATTTCTCTTTACTCCTCACTCACTTCTCTTCATCAAAGGCGACATTATGTGGAACCAAATAGGACTTTTCTCACAACCTGAGCGACCTTACACCGTCAGCGAGATCACGGGGCGGATCCGCGTGCTTCTGGAACAGGACCCGCTGCTGCAAGATGTGTGGATCGAAGGCGAGGTCTCCAATTTCTCGCGGGCGTCGTCGGGGCATCTGTACTTCACATTGAAGGACGCCGGCGCGCAGATCAATGCCGTCGTGTGGCGCAATCAGGCGCAGGTGTTCACTTACATGCCGCGCTCCGGTGATCAAGTCGTCATTCACGGACGCATCGGCTTATATGAGCAAGGCGGGCGCTACCAGATTTATGTGGACGCCATTCGCCCCGCCGGTCGTGGCTCGCTCTACCAGGAGTTCGAGCAGCTGAAGGCGCGTCTGGAAGCCGAAGGACTTTTCGCGCCGGAACGCAAGCGTCCGTTGCCCGCCTACCCCCAGAAAATCGGCGTGGTCACTTCGCCCACGGCAGCAGCTTTCCGCGATGTGATCAATGTGCTCACCCGGCGCTATCCATTGGCGGAGATCCTGCTCGCGCCGACGCTGGTGCAGGGTGAAACCGCCCCACCCCAGATTGTCGCGGCATTGGCAGCACTCAACGCCCGCGATGATGTGGACGTGATCCTCATCGTGCGCGGCGGCGGATCGCTGGAAGATTTGTGGGCGTTCAATGACGAACGGGTGGCGCGGGCCGTGGCGGCCTCGCGTCTGCCGGTGATCTCCGGCGTGGGGCATGAGACGGACTTCACGTTGACCGATTTCGCCGCCGACCGCCGCGCTCCTACCCCCTCGGCGGCGGCAGAAATGGCGACGCCCGATCGCGCCGAGTTACAAGCGGTACTCCGTCAACGCCAGGCGCGGCTCACGCGCACCTTCGAGACGCGCTTGCGCGGATTTCGTGAGCGTGTGGCGCGGCTCAACCGTGCTTTGCAGTACCTCTCGCCGGCAGCGCGGCTCGCCGGTTCCCGTCAGCGCGTGGACGATCTGCTGGCGCGCGCCGATGCCGCTGTGGCGCATCGGCTGATCGTGCAACGGCAGCGCGCACAAGGGTTAGCCGCACGCCTCGCGTCGCTCAATCCCGACGCGGTGTTGGCGCGCGGCTATGCCATCGTGCAGGAGCGTGACACAGCGCAGATCATCACTTCCGCAAAAGCCATCACGCCCGGATTGGCGCTCACCTTGCGTCTGCAAGATGGCGAGGCGGCCGCGAGGGGAGAATCAAACAAGAGCCACCCTGCAGCAGAGTGGAGTGCGCCGGATTTTCAGCTTTGACGAGCATTTTGATCGTATTACAGAGATTGGGCGGATGGAACCAGGCCAATAACCACGGGCTTCTTCTACTACTATTCACTCGTATTTCAGTGCGTGAATGGGACTGAGGGCAGCGGCGCGGATGGCGGGATAAATGCCCGATACAACGCCGATCAGCGTGGCAAAGAGGATAGCAAAGATCGGCAGCCATAACGGGGTCGCCGTCAACGCCTGCGCCGCTTCCTGGCCGGCCATACCGGGGCCGACCGGTCCCATCAATCCACCGTTCCCCTGGGAGATAAATGACTGTCCGGCGACATTGATCACCGCATTGACCCCCAACGCCAGCAACACCCCGCCGATGCCGCCCAGAAAGCCGATACTCCCCGCCTCGGTCAGGAACACCGACATCACATCCTGGTTGGTCGCGCCGACGGCTTTCATCAATCCGATCTCGCGCGTGCGTTCGTAAATCGCCATCACCATCGTGTTAGCAATACCAAAAGCCGCCACCAGCAGCGCCACCGCGCCGATGCCCCCAAGCACGGCCTGGACGATAAGGAAGAACTGATTAATGCTCTCCAACTGCTGACGATCTGAATACACCGAGAACCCCATATCCTTGAGCTGTTGCTCGATGAGCGGCGCCTGATTGGGATTTTGCACTTTGACCAACGCTTGAGCATAGTCCTTGCGTGCCGGGGATTGCGCTTCCGGCGGCATGGCAGCGTTCATCCGTTGATTGAGCCGCTGCGCCTCTTTGAGCGGCATGAAGATGTTGTAGTCGTACATATAGCCCTGGGGTTTGAGTTGTCCCACAACCTCCAGGCGCGCTACGACGCTTTCTGTCGAATACATGTCGCCTTCGTTATACTGAAACTGGATCATCTGCAAGGTCTTGCCGAGCAATTCGGGGGGGACAGGCGGCGTTTCGCTCTGCTCACGCTCTTCCCAGGGGATGAAGTTTTCCGGCACCATCGCCCCAATAATGACCTGACCCCGATACAGCTCCAGCGTGCCCCGCTCCAACCTGGCGATCTTGGCAAAATCCTCCATCGTCACGCCGTAGACCTGGGCCCATCCATCCTGCCGATCCAGCCGCAACGGCCCCATCATGGTTACATCCAGTAACGGTGTCGCCGCCACCACACCTTCCATCTGACGGATTTGGTCCAACACGGTATCGTCGAGCACAAGGTTTTGCGGCTGCTGCTGTTGACCTCCGCCGGCCTTCACCTCCATCATCCCCCAATAGTTGTCGTTGCGCACCATCAATTCATCGAGGCCGCCCATGCCGTAGAGGCTTTCGGTGGCCAGTTTCTGCAGGCCGGCCCCCAATGACATCAACACTACCACCGCCGCCGTGCCGATGATCACGCCAATGGCCGTCATCGCCACACGCGCTTTCATGCGCTTGAGGTTGCTTAGGACTAAACGAAGTAAGTCACGAATGGTCATAGGGAATCAGCGAATGGCAAATGGCAAATGGCGAATGAAGCATAGCACCGACTCATGCATCCTGCATCTTGCATCCTTTAGCTACCCAGGCCCAGGAAGCCTTTAATAAAGCGCAGGATTTTCTGCATGAGGGTCTCCGGTGGCGCTTCGGGCTGTTCCTCGGGGGGGAAGGGACTTTCTCCATCACCCGGTTGGGGCATTTCCATAGCCTCCACGGTGAGGGTCTGGCTGTAGGCTTGTGTCTGGTTGAGATCGTCCACGTAATACACGTTGACGACAACATCCAGCGGCCCCGGGGTGAGAGGGATGGCCGTCGCATCCAGCGTCCACGAGCCGCCGGGGTCAAGGTTGCCGACGTAGGTGCTATTCTCGCCCACGAATTCCCATCCTTCGCCGACAGCTTCCAGCTTCGTCACGTTAAAGCGCGCCGTACCGGCATTGACCACTTCGATGGGCAGAGGCATGGGCTGTCCGACCATCGCTGTGCCTTCCACAGGACGATAGAAGCTGGCCTGGAACTTGGGTCGGCGGAATACCATAAGACTGATACGCTGTGTGCCTTTCTCGCGCGTGCCGGTCCCGGTATCATAAGCCAGCGCCACGGGCAAATTGTGCGCTCTAGTCTCGGCATTTCCGGCAACCATCAGCCGCATGGTCAACACCGTCGTCTGCCCGGCAGCGACATCCGGCACAAAACTGACATTGCTGCCACCGATGGGAACAAACGCCCCAAGCTGTTCGCCATCCTCACCACCCAGGGCCAGGGTCACACGCTGGGCGTTCCCACCCCCCACGTTCGCCAACTCCAGCGTGAGGGTGAAGCTGTCGCCGGGGGAGATGCTCGTTGGATCCGTGCGATAAGCGTTGATCAACAGTTGCGGCCGATTCGCCAGACTGGTATCAATGTCTATGCCCACCGTTTGTTGATCGGAATAGCTGCCGCCGCTGTAATCGCTGTATTCCAGCGCAATGGTCAACCCTTGCCGCCCGCCTTCCTTTACCGGTTTGAGCAACAACGGCAGGGTCACCGTAACGCTTTCGTCTATACGCAAGAGGTCGGTGGAAACAACGTTGCCACCCGAAGCTGGAACGGCGCTCGCCGGATCGGCGCCGGTCATAATGTTGACGGCGGTGCGGCTACCACGGTTGGCCAGCACCAACGTCAGCGAAAAGGGCGTCCCCGGCGTGACAACTGCGGGCGTCGTGGAAACACTCTCGATAAGCACTTTGGGTTTGCCGGTCGGCGCCGCACCGGTACTCGCGCCGATTACTTCAACAGGGATGGTAGCCGGATAGTCATAGTGGTTGCCCTCCCAGTCATTGGCCGAGAGCTGCACCTCGACGTTATGAATGCCGTTGGTGATAGAAGTCGGCGCCCGGAAACGCTGCGTTGCCACAAACGTCGCGTTGATGTGCACCTGCCAGAAAAGATGGCCTTTGTCTCCCAGAGGGATGAACGTTCCGCCGGGGAAGACCGCCATGGTGTTCTCGCCGGCACGGCTGCCGTTGTTGTAAACCTCGATCGTCACGGTGAATTCCTGGCCGGGGCGCACTTGCAGCGGCTCCACAGTGTAGTTGCGGATGGTGAGAATCGGTCGGCCGGGTGGCGGCGGTGATGAAGGTTTCGGTGTCGCAGTCGGAGCAGGAGGATTCACCAGCCGCAGCGAGCCGGCCCCAACGGTGATACCGGTGGTGTCCAAAACCCACAGGGTATAATCACCGGCATCCAATCCCGCCGGCACGACGGCCTGCAACACCGTCGGGTTGATATAATTGGTCGCCAGAACGCCATAATTGACCAGACGCACGGTGTAGCCTTCAGTAAAGGTCAACGTACCGGTCGCGTAGATGCTGATCGAGCCACCCAGGTCGGTGCGCAGGGTAGTCGGTTCTACGGTGATGGGCGTCTGTGCCGTCACCCAGGCCACAATGCCCAGTGATAACAATAACGTCAATCCTGCGACAAAAATCCATTTGATGTTTTTTTGCATAGAAACCTCTTGAGAAGTATTGACAAACAGCATAAGCAGATACCAATCCCCTCCCACTAATCACAAATTACGTTCTACAATTCGTCCATCCAGCAAATGAATGTCTCGCGTGACAAAGCGCGTCACCGACGGATCGTGCGAGACGATGACGATGGTGCGGCCTTCCTCACGGTTGAGGTGGGTGAGCAAATCGAGCACTTCCTGCCCGGTGCGCGTGTCCAGGTTGCCGGTCGGCTCATCGGCAAGGATGATGCGAGGATCGTTCGCCAGGGCACGGGCGATGGCAACGCGCTGTTGCTGTCCGCCCGAAAGTTCGGTAGGTTTGTGTCCCATGCGCTCACTCAACCCCACCCGTTCAAGCAGCACCTCAGCACGTTTACGGCGCTCCGCGGGGGGGATGCGATTGAAGATCATGGGGAACTCCACATTCTGCAACGCGGTCATCGTCGGAATAAGATGAAAGGCCTGAAAGACAAAGCCGACTTCCTGCCCACGATAAACCGCCAGATCGTTCTCATCCAGCAGTGCGATGTCGCGCCCGCCAACCCAGATTTCACCTTCGGTAGGCCGATCCAATCCGCCGAGCAAATAGAGCAGTGTGGATTTCCCCGATCCCGACGGCCCCATCACCGCCAGGAAGTCCCCCTCATTGACTTCCAGGTCAACGCCGTCCAGGGCATGGACGATTTGTTCGCCCATTGTGAAATCACGACGCAGGTTGTGGGTCTGGATAATCGGCATGGTCATGCGCAATCAGTCTACCGACAGGAAGCACTTAGCCTCACATTCTGGGCCCCATGAGGTTACCCAGAACGTTGCTGAACATCCCGCCGAAAATCGCCGGGACAATGCCGAGCAAGGCCAGCACCAACCAGATGACCAGCGCGGCAGTCCAGGCTTTCTTGCGCGTCAAATTTGTGAAAGCCATCAACCCTACACTCACCAGCAACAAGTGCCAGAGGGCATAAATGTCCACGCGCCCCAGGATACTCGCCAGTGCCAGTTGACCCGGGCCGGGCGGAATGAGCGACTCGGCCTTTTTGTCTATGACGAAACCGGAAAGGCCGCTATTCACAATCGCGTTGCCCGTCATCAGAATGTAAACCGTCTGCACGAGGCCACGAATCCCATACGGCAGCCACGTCCACACGGCCAGGCGGAACATCTGGCCAAAATTACTGCTGCGGCCCAGGAAGACACTTGCCAGGTACAACGCCCCACCCCACAAGAGCCACGCCAGCGGTGTGCGGAGAATCGCGCCGCCCAATGCCAGGATACCGGGTGCGCCGGACGAAGGTGCTGCCGGCGGCGGTTCTACCGGCATACCGCCCGACTCGACGATGACCCCTTTCACAGCGGGCATTTCCATTTCTTTCACCACCGGCGCCGTTTCGGCCGGCACTTGTCGCGCCGCAGCAAAAAGTGGCGCGACGGTCAGCAGCACGATAAGGATGGCCGGCAACCACCATCCGCGCTTGTAATTGTCTTTGAGATAACCGAATGTCGCTCTGGGACGAATAAGCACGCCCACAAGGAGGGCGATAATGTTTTTCTTTGTCGGTTTCGCTGTATTTTCGATAGACATCGTAGCCTCGTGAGAATAGTCTAATAGTCGTTAGTCGGGTAGTCGTTAGTCGAATAGTCGTTAGTCGGGTAGTCGTTAGTCGTTAGTCGTTAGTCGGGTAGTCGTTCGTTTGATCGTCATCAGGAGTAAGACGCGCCGACCCGGAAAAAAGTTCCCGTTTTCGCGCTAACTCGGCGGTTCCTGAGTCTTGAAATGCCCACCGCGCACCTCGCGGGCCTGCGTCACCACCACAAATCCGTCTTTGTCTACCTCGCGGACAATCGTTTTGAGATGCGGAATCTGTACATCGGTGATGGCGCAGAGCAACACGCTCCGCTCTTCTCCTGTATACATTCCCGTGCCCTCCATCGCTGTGACGCCGCGTCCCAGTTCTGTCATCAAACGCGCCGCCATCTGCTCCCTTTGCTTGGTGACGATGACCGCCAGGTTTGGTGTAACGCCCGTTTTGAACCAACTCGGCCCACGGTGTTGCCACTCGTCACGACGCGGTGCGCCGCGTTTCCGATAACGCCGGTAGCCTTCGAGCGTCATCACGAACAACATAAAGTAGACCGAGAAAACCAGCGTAATCACCACCGGGCCGGGGATGATCTGTCCAATGGTAGCCCGATTGATCAGCTCCCACACGCCGCTCGCCGGTGCAGGATGAACAGCCAGCTTGAGAATCCAACTGGCAATCAGGATGGTGACAATCGCCGCGTAGTTACGGCGGAAACGGTTGCCCATCGCTTCCCAGTGGGAGATGGGGAACACCGGATGACGCAACACATCGGCAAGCGCATCTCCCCAATCCGGCGCCGGTTCATACGGAGGCGCAAGCATGGCGGCGAAAAACTCCGTCTCCATCAACCGCGCACGATGATACCACAACGAGTAATAGGCATAGCGCCGCGCCTCGATGTTGAGGAAAATCAACACCAGCAGCAAGACCAGCAAAATCACAAAATGCGGGTTTTGTGTCGAGCTAAAGCCAAAAGTCAGCGCGCCGGCCGTCGTTACCACCGACCAGTTCGTCGTCGTATCCAGGCGGTTGCGCCACAGGTTGACGCGGGTAATCTCGGCCCGGTAAAGGTGCACCATGGCCGTGGTAAAGTTGCCCTTGTCGAGTCTGTAGCCATGGTAACGCCACACACAGTCGGGGTCATCGAATTTTCGCTGCTTCTTCCCACTATCGGGGTCCGGTTGAACTGTTTCTTTGGCGGAGAAAAAAGCATCCTCATCCATGGTCACACTTGCTCACTAAAACTGGCAATGGCCGCCCGCACAAATGCCTCATCGAACGGCCCGGCGGGCGACGGCGTCTCAATAATGCGCTGCGGAACGCGCAGCGCGCCAAAATCAAAGCCCTCGCGCTGTTTGAAGGCGATCTTGCGGCGCAACGTCTCGGTTCCCAGCCGCTCAAGATCCGCGACATTCCACTCAAATCCTGCCGCCGCCAGCGCATTGAGCGTCGTCTCGCGGTCATAAATGCCGCGCGCGAACAGGCATACCACCAGACTCGTGAGCACCTGCCGCCAGCGTTCCTCTTCAAGCAACGTGGTCCCCACAAATTCCGGTGTGAGCACCTGGCCCTTTTTCGCCGCGTTCTGATCAAGACTGTAACCGGCGTTGTCCAGGTGGCTGTGGCGCGCGCCCACCGACCATCCCACGTGACACGCCGGACCGGTGTGATAGCCGGGCATCTCATTGCCGCCGAACGCCAGCGCGAAATCCAGCCCGCCGTAGACCGAGGCCGCATGCTCGACACCGCGCGCGAGTGCCTTATAGAAATCGGTCGGCTGGCTCACAATGCGCTTCACGGCCTCGATGTAAACTGCCGCGTCACCGAAGGCCAGCGGTAACCCATCGGTCTCGGCCTCCGTGATGAGGCCGCGCTCGAAGGCTTCCGTCGCCCATGCCAGCGTCACACCGGCGCTGATCGCATCCAATCCCTGCACCTCGATCTCATCGAGCACCTGCAACATGCCGGGGACATCGCCCAGTCCCAGCATGCTGCCGGTGGCAAAGATGGGTTCATGGTCATAGCCGAGCATGAGGGTTTTGTAGAAGTAAGGATCGTTGGGATAAGGCAGACGCAATGCCGCCAGGTGAATGCAAGCGACCGGACAGTGTGCGCAGGCCACCCGTCGCCCCAAATAGTGCGCCGCCAGGCTCTCGCCGGAAATTGCCTCGGCGCCCTCGAAACGTCCGGATTGCAGGTTGCGCGTGGGCAGCGCACCGATGGTATCCAGCGGGATGACGTTGATGGGGGTACCCAACTCGTGGTACTTCTTCATCAACGGGGAATCCACTGCGGCCTTGAAAATGGCATCATACGCTGCACGGAAGGCACGCCGATCCGCTACCGGCAAATTGCGTTTGCCCTGCACTACCAGCGCCTTGAGCCGCTTACTGCCGAAAACCGCACCCAGACCCAGCCGCCCGAAGTGACGGTAGGTTTCCGTGATGACGCAGGCGTAGCTCACCAGCTTCTCGCCCGCACGCCCGATCCGCATAATCGAGCGCGTCCCGCTACCTGATTCACGGCGGCGCAACACCGAACCGGTGGTATAGCTGCTGCGCGTCCCCCACAGCGCCGAAGCATCGCGGAACTGCGCGCCGTTCTCGTCAATGACCAGATACACGGGCATCGCGCTCGCGCCACGAATCACCACCGCACCATAGCCCGCCAGGCGGATGGAGACGGCGCTGCGCCCTCCCGCGTGGCTTTCGCCCAGGTTGCCCGTGTGCGGCGACTTGAACATTGCCACCGTCTTAGAAGCCAGCGGGTACAGTCCCACCAGCGGCCCCACGGTGAAAATGATGGGGTTTTCCGGCCCCAACGGATCTGCGCCGGCAGGACATTCCTCTTCCAGCAAGCGAATACCGACGCCGCTCCCGCCCAGGTTTTCTTCAAAAAGCTCCGGCCGTTCCTTAACCTCAAATGAGCGACGAGCAAGATCAATGTAAAGAACGCGCTTTAATGGATCATTTGTCAGCATAGGGACCTCCTCCCACCCCTCAGCCCACGACCTCTTCCAGCGCAATCACCCCATACGGGCAATAATCCGCGCAATAGCCACAATAGACACAGATTTGCGGCTTGTGATTCGTCGCATCCCAAAATGCCGCACCGAACGGACAGGCTTCCACGCAGTTGTAACAGCCGATGCACAGGTTAGCCTTGAAGCGCACACCGCCGCCTTCACGCGGGGTCAGCGCGTCCGTCGGACACACACGCGCGCATGGAGGATCGGTGCAGGCGCGACACACGATCACCGTAAACCCCTTGCGGATTCCACCGGCAGATTGCACGTGGATACACGACTCCTCTAACCCGCCGCTTCCCGTCCGCCGCGTACATGCGAACATGCACGCCTGACAGCCCACACAACGATCAACATCTATCACAGATAAACGTTTCGCCATAAGCCCTCCGTACATTCGGGGTTGTAGGTTCTGTAGGGGCGGATTGTGAGTGATAGATTGTGAAAACCCCTCTCTCAGAACCTACCGCCCACAGTATACACTAGTTTTTGATTTTACTGAATATCCGTAACGCAGGGCTTTATCATTCTCGTTACAGTGACTTCATTTGGCTTCAAGCGGATCGCCAGATCCGCGTCTCCCAACCGCTTCAAGCGGATCGTCAGATCCGCGTCTCCCAACCGCTTCAAGCGAATCGCCATATCCGCGTCTCCCAACCGCTTCAAGCGGATCGTCAGATCCGCGTTGAATCGTCAGATCCGCGTTGAATCGCCATATCCGCGTCTCCCAACCGCTTCAAGCGGATCGTCAGATCCGCGTTGAATCGTCAGATCCGCGCTGAATCGCCAGATCCGCGTCTCCCAACCGCTTCAAGCGGATCGTCAGATCCGCGCTGGATCGCCAGATCCGCGTTGAATCGCCAGATCCGCGTCTCTAGCTAAAAACGGGGAACTGGCGTTCCCCTCGGAACACCCCGTCCGTAACGGTGACCTTCTTGCCAACTGATGTTTCGAGTGTAAACTCCGAGAAAAGCATAAACCACAAGGCAGCTATCGAGGGCAAAAGCGATGAAAAATCCAATCTCTCTTTATCTCTCCTATGGTTCAATGGGACGACAGATTGTCATCCGCAGCCTCGTGCTCTGCGGATTGATAGCAATCCTGCTGCTCTCCGCGTGTGAAATCCAGACGCCTCCGGAGGTCACGCCGGTTTTTGTGGAAAAAGACACCACCCTGGTTTCCGTTACCGGTGAAATCGTCCCGGCAGTATGGACAACGGTTAGTCCACAAATCGGTGGCATGGTCCTTGAGGTGCTCGTTGCGGAAGGGGATCAGGTAGCGGCCGGCGATGTGCTGGTACGGCTCGACGATACAGACGCACGGCTCGCCGTGCAGCAAGCCGAAGCCGCGCTTGCTGCCGCCGAGGCGCAGGTCGCCCGCGCCAGAGTCGGTGTCCGTCCCGCCGAAATCACCGTGGCCGAGGCGCAGGTCGCCGCCGCGCAGACGGCCATCTCGCAGACACTCGCGCAGCGCAGTCAACTGTGGAGTGGCGCCGCCGAAGCCGAAATTGCCGCCGCCGAAGCCGCGGTGGCAAAGGCGCAAGCCGAACAGTTGATGGCGCGGCAGAAACACGACGAAACGTTGAAATGCTATGACGTTCCAGGCTCAAACGACAAAGCCTGCCCACTGCTCGGTACAATGGAAGAACAAGCGCGCTTCGCGCTCCAGGCGGCGGATAAAGCACTCGCGGCGGCGGAGGCACAGCTCCAGGCCGCCAAATCCGCTCCAACGGCACAACGCCGCATCGCCGACGCCAATGTCGCCGCCGCCACCGCGCAGTACGACGTGGCCGTGGCGCAGCTTGAATTGCTCAAAGCCGGGGTGTTGCCCGAAGACATTGCCGTAGCCGAAAGCGCCGTCGCGCAGGCTAAAGTTGCCCTGGAAATGGCAAAAGCCGCCCTCACACGCACCATCATCGTTGCCCCCTTCGCCGGAACCGTCACCCACGTCAACGTGCGGCGCGGCGAATTTGTGGCGCCGGGACAGCCCCTCATCACCCTTGGCGACCTCACCACGCTGCGCGTCGAAACCACCGACCTTGACGAGATTGACGTGGCGCGTATCACAGAGGGGCAGGTCGCCACACTCACCTTCGACGCACTGCCCAACGTCACGCTCAGCGGCCACATCACCCACATCGCGCCGATGGCTAAGGCAGGCACAGGAGGTGTCCATTACACCGTCATCCTTGAGCCGGCCGAACTGCCACCCCAAATCCGTTGGGGGATGACCGTCTTCATTGATATTGACGTAAACCAATAACACGCCAGCTTTGTGTTCCAGATGCACAACCTTATCCCCGCCCTTAACGCACGCGAGAACGTCGAAACGCCAATGATAGGGCAGGTCGCCAGCCCCACAAAGCGCCGCAAGCGTGCCGAAGACCTGCTCGCGCGGGTTCGTTCGCCAGGGCGCGGGCGATGGCGACGCGCTGGCGTCCACCGCGTCGGCCATCCCTTCGAGAAGCCCTGGCATGGCTGGCTTCTAGCGGTCTCGGCGCGATTCAAAGATTGCTCGATAGATGGTCAGCAGATTAAGCGGATTTAGCGGATGAGAGATATGCCCATCTGCTTAATCTGCTCAATCTGCTGACAGAGCTTTTATGGGTGCGACAAACAATCATGAAACCACAAGTCACGTATGACACAGAAATACGCATTGACGGCGTTCCCGCGCTAATCCAGGCGGGGACGCTGCACTACTTTCGCCTGCCCCACCCCGATTTGTGGGCGCCGGTGTTACGGCGTATGCGCACCGGTGGCCTGAACGCGGTCGTCATCCCTTTCCCGTGGGCCTATCACAGCCCGGCGGCGGGGTTGTACGACTTCACCGGCCTGCGTGACATACGCCGTTTGTTGGACGAAGTCGAAGCCGCCGGTTTGTGGTTGATTCCCGACGCCGGGCCGTGGGTCGAGGCCGATTTGAACGCCGGTGGCATGCCGCACTGGTTCATCCACACGCCCGGTGTGCGTCCCGATTGCAGCGGTGACGTGCCCCCCGGCCCTTCGTTTGCCTTCCTGCGTCACGTGCGCGAATGGTGGGAACGCCTGTTCCCGTTTTTTGTCGCGCGTCCCAACCTGCTCTTGCTCGCTTTGAACCCCGGCTCATGCGCGGATGGTCAGGGATTGCCGCGTTACCTGCGCGCGCTGACAGAGCTGGCGCACGAACTCGGTGCGCCGGCGTTAGTCGCCGCCCCCGTGCAGCATTTAAGCGTGGACGAAAAATCTCCCGCCATCCTCCCCCTGCAACAGCTTCCCGGTGACGTCTTGCCCGATCCACACAATGAAACAGAAGGGCTTCACATCCTCGAAATTGCCCCGCCGTTCACGTGGGACAGTGAAAGCCGCGAACGCCTGCTCAGGCGGCTCGGCGCGGAACACCCACGCCTCCCCATCAGCCGCACCCTGGGCCAGGGCGCAACAGGCTATGGACTCGCACCGGTCCACGCGGGTCTCAACTGGGGGTATTGGGGCATGGCCGATGCCTGCGCCGCCAGCGGCGTCGGCGCGCCGCTCGGTGAAGGCGCAGCGCTCACTCCGGCTTATTTCCAGGCGCGGCGGATAGTGCTCACGGCAGAAACGCTGGGTGCGGCGCTGACCGAAGCCCAGCCCACAACGACGATTTACGCCAGCGATGGCCGTGTCTTGCGCGCCACCCGCGCTGGCGAGATTGCCGCCCTCGCTTTTTTGGACACGGCCGGCCTGCCGGCAACCGAAACGCGCCTCTCCCTGGCCTGCGGCGACACCGTCCTCACCACAGCCCCCATCGTCCTGGAAGCGGAAACCACACGCATCCTACCCTTGCACTGGCGTATCCCCGGCGGCTACGTGCTGACGACGACTATGGAACCGCTGCTGATGATGACCGTCGCGGGACGGCATCTGCTCATCCTGGTCAACGAGAACGGCGGCGACCTGCTGCTCTCGGATGATTTCCGTCCTCGCCACGCACGCGGGCCGGTACGCACCCAGCGCACAGACGCCGGGTTAGCGGTGCGTTTTGAAGCGGCGCGATGGGTTTCGCTGCTGCTCGATGGCCCGGAGGGTGTCGTGCAATGCCTGGCGCTGGAGCCACGTCTCGCGGCGCGCGTGTGGCCGCTGGATGATACCTGGCGCACGACGCCGGCCTATCCCGCCGTCTGGAATCCTGCGCCGGAGGCCCCGGCGCGTGGTCTGGTCATCGGGCCAGAATGGGTGCAGCCGCAACCCGATGGCAGTTACACCTGTCTGGTAGGAGAAAAAGGCACAGGGTACCGCTGGGGACCGTGGCGCGGCAGTGACCCGCATACGTGGCTCGCGCCGCTCGTTTGGCCGGCCGCGCCCGCCGTGAAACTGCCGCCTCTCGTCTGGGAAGCGCGTCCCGGCGCACCCGAAATCACACCGGATTACGAGGATGGCCTGTGGGCGCATGCCGCACCCGGCGCGGAGCCGCCGGGGATCGGCCCCGACGGCTTTCTGTGGTATCGCGGACATTTTGAGGGGACGGCGGGGCAGCTCACCCTGTACTGCGATCAGGCCGGCGATGTTTTTCTGAACGGCATACTCCTCGCCGCGCTCAACACGCCGCCCGGTGCCACCCCCGGCGCACCCAAAACGCTTCCGCTGCCACAACATCTGTTGCGTGAGCACAACGTCCTCGCTATCCTTGTAGAGAACCTGGGACGGCAACACGATTGGGAGGCCACGACACATCCACGGGGATTGACAGCCTGCACACTCGACAGCGGCGCGCCGATTCACTGGCGCGCACGTTGGGGGCTGAGCGGCGAACGCACCGTGCAAGGTTGCGCCGGCTATGCGGACCGGGCCCTGCTCCCCGACGATGGCGATCCGCACATCACCTGGCACCGGGCCGTATTTTCACTATCCCTGCCGGATGACGTGGAAGTGCCGCTTTTTCTGTTTCTGGATCAGACGCAGGGGCGGGCATACGTGTTTCTCAACGGCCAACTGATCGGGCGCTATGCCGACACCCGCGCCCCGCAGCACCGCTTCTGGCTGCCGGAAGGACTGTTACGCCGTAAAGGGGAAAACGAACTGCTTATCGCCCAATGGACGCGCGGTGCACACCCCGGCATCGGCGCTGCCCACCTGGAACACGGGGTAATCCTGCAATCGGCGACTCGTAACTCGTAATTCGCTATTCGTAATTCGCTATTCGCCACTCGCTACAATACAGGCAGGGGAGTCGTTTGCCGGATCATTGACGAAACGCGAGACCGGATAAGCGATCATCAAGTCAGCAGGATAAGGCTTGAGCAAGGCATTGAGCACGGCGGGTTCTTGTTCGGCGGGATCGAGCCACGTCGCGTAAGCGTCCGGCGGTAAAATCACGGGCATGCGGTCGTGAATCGGCGCAAGCAGCGCGTTCGGCTCGGTGGTGATAATAGTGCAGGAGAAAACAGGCGTATCGTCAGGCCGCCAGAGTTCCCACAGTCCGGCAAAAGCAAACGGCTTTTTGGAAGCCAGTCGCACATACACGGGGATTTTGGCTTTGCTCCCCGGCAAGGATTGCCACTCATAGAAACCATCCGCAAGGATCAGACAGCGCCGCCGGACATAGGCCGCGCGGAATGAAGGCTTTTCCGCCAGCGTCTCGGCGCGCGCATTGATCAGGCGATTGCCGATTTCCGGGTCTTTGGCCCACGGAGGAATCAATCCCCAGCGGAACATGCGCACCGTGCGTTCCCCTGTATTGGGGACGACCGCCACATCCTGCGTTGGCGCGATGTTATAGCGCGGCGTCATCTCCGCCGGAAACGTAAAATCGGGGAAAGCCTCAACCAGAGCATCCAGATTCACACCCAGAGAAAAGCGTCCGCACATAACAATTCATTGAGCGTATAGAGAACCCGTTTGTTCATCCGCAGCATTATGGCTTTGTAAGGGTAGTATACGCTCGCCAAGCCTTTCCCCCACAGAATTATAAGCCGCAGCTATGATCAAAACAGGCAATCTGCTGGAATTTTTGCATTTGAGATGTTGTTCAATCAAATTGACAATCTCTTCAGATGACAAGGGTAACGTATCTTCAGATGAAAGTCCAGCCAGCAGAGTGTTTATCCTCGTTTGTTTCTCTTCACGCATAAGCAACAATATACGCACTACTTCAGTCAACAAATCTTCTGCTGTTACTCTCGCTTGATATACATCGTCAAGCAACTGTAAAGTTTCTCTATACACCTGCCGAGGTCTTCCGACTAACTCTAAATCTGTCGTAAGAGGTTTGTCTAGATTGCGAAATGCAGGGGTGAGGAAAGCGGTTGTCGGATTCAATGGCAAATGATTCTCATAAACGAAGCGAGTAATGTACTTTTCATCATAGGACCGACCAGAAAAAGCATCAGGATCACCAATTTCAGTATATGGCTTTCGAGGATCAATATCTGGCCGATCTATTTTGGCCAAAAGGCAAGCCATAATAAGCCTTGTGCCGGCTCGGTTGCTAATCTGCCGGCACACATACTCAACTCGTGAGCGAATTTCATGGTCTGAAATAGCCGACTTGGCTGTATTTGCCAAAGCGCGTTTCAGAATATTTGAAAGAATTTCATCAGGCGCACTCATCATCCTACCCTAAAATAGTGTTCTTGAATAAATTGCTTTTGGATCGTAATTTGTCCATAAAATCTCAGTGCGCTCATCTTTAGTTGAGTGTATTGTTTTGGCCGGGGCAACGTTCTTGTACCACTTGGGAGAAGGGTACAACTCATTCATCAATTCACAATCATAACCCGAAATAGCCACAAGACCCTGAACTGAATTCAATACCAATGCCAACTCATGGTGTTCTTCATCGCTCATTTCGTAAGCATAAGCATTGTTATCACCCCGAGTCTCATGAACATACGGAGGATCACAATAAAAAAGCGTATCTGGCGAATCATACAAACGTATGACTTCAACGGCAGGTCTGTTTTCAATTTGAACACGCAATAAACGCAACGCTATATCCGGCAAATCCTCAATTGCACCGAGCCAGCGCGAGACAGCGCCTGCCATACCCGCTCTGCTGGTGTTCTTGCAATTAGCCCATCGTCCTAATGTTGCAGATTGCGCTAATCCTGTCCGCACTTGGCGAGCACGCACATAGGATCTTCTTGCACGTTCAATGGGATCTAAAGTTGGGTCTATTTCACAGGCTATTGCGAACTCTTCACGCGAAAAGGGGGTGAGGCCAATTGCCCTTATTAAACGTTCCGGTTCGTCTCGTAAGACTCGGAAGAAGTTCGCAATTTCGCCATCAATGTCATTGTAGGTCTCTACGGGTGAAGGGTCTCGATTCAGCAAAACAGCGGCAGAACCGCCATACGGTTCGCAATAATGATGGCACGGGGGAAGTAAAGGCAAAAGCCAATCAAGATGCGAATATTTCCCTCCATACCACCCAAATGCTATTATCCGTTTTTTACTTCGCTTAATAACTGGGGAGGGTGTGCTGTTTCTCTTCATTAACCGGCCTATTACCATTTCCAAAGATCAATCCCGTCCATGATGCCCATAAGGCATACGCACGCCATTACAATGCCGCCCAATACTTCTGTCTTACGGCTCATGTGCGGGCGTCAATGGGGAGAGCTGCAATCCGGGGAAAGCGTCATCACTAAGCCACTGGCTGCTGTCCACCGACACACCGTTGACCCACATTTCCCAATGCAGGTGCGCACCGGTCGAAAGACCGGTGTTACCGACCAACGCGAATGCCTCACCGCGCCTCACATGCTGCCCCACCTGGACATCAATCCGCGACAGGTGCCAGTAACCGGTCATCAAGCCGCCGCCGTGATCAATCAACACGGCGTTTCCCCGCGCCTCCAACCGTTCGGCGAGCACAACCACACCATCCGCAGGCGCGAGCACGCGCATCCCACCCCACGCGCGGTAATCCACGCCGGAGTGATACCCATTGACCATCCCCCCATACGAGCGCCGATCGCCATAATTGGCCGAGATAGACACACGCGCCGGCAATGGAAAAGCAAGCGGCAAACTCCAGGCGCGTTCCGGGGTGCGAATGGTGCGCCAGGTGGCAAGATAATCCAACTCTCCTTGCATAAGGTCGGGGTCCATCAGCTTTGAAAGCGAGGCCGGGGGATCAATGTACTGGTAGCCATACCGCCCGGCGTTGACGTTGAGCGGCACGGTGAACGTCGTTTCCAGGCCATCGGCCTGCACGGTGACTTTCACGGGATATGAACCCGGATCTATCAGTGCCGAAAGGCCCACCAGTGCGTAAAGGTGCGCATCATCCAGCGGATAACACGGCTCCGTCTGCCCCAGATAGGTGATCTCACAGGCCGCTGGCTCCGTTGTCTCGAAAACGAACATCGCCGTGCGCCCACGGATGACGGGTTGCGGGGATACGGAGAATGTCGTCAATGGATAAGGGAGGCAAGTCTCCGGGGAAGCGCCGGGGAAGCGCACGGCTTTGCCGGTATACCAGGGCCCCGAATTAAGCCGCCGCACCTCCCACAATGACAAACCGTGGCGCGCAGCAAAAGTCAACAGCGTTTCGCCGGCATGGACGGCAGCCAGAGACAGGGATTCAGCCGGGGGAAGATTCAATGTCTGCCCGGCACGCAACAACGAGGGATTCAAAACGCGATTAGCCACGGCAACGGCGGACAAATCCAACCCACTGCGCAAGGCCAGACAACTTGCCTGTTCGCCCAACCGCAAGGTATGCGCCGTCCACGCACTGCTCTCCATCAATGCGGGCGCGTCGTCAACGGCCGGCGGCGCGACTGAAGACGCCAGCGCAGGGCGGGCAAGTGGCACCATCAAGCACAGGACAAAGACCAGCCAGAATCTTCGCTGCATCACGAAAAGTCCTGAGGAATAAATTATAAAACCATCACAATATTATATGATAAGGCAAAAAACGGAAAAGTCAAGGTCAGATCAGGCCCTTATCATTCTTGCTACGAGGGGAACGCCAGTTCCCCGTGTTAGCTGATAGAGGTTGAGCAACGCGGATCTGGCGATCCGCTCGAAGCCAAATGAAGTTGCTGTAACGAGAATGATAAAGCCCTGAGGTCAGATCGTTCGCCGTTCGCGATTGGCACGAGCGTCTTCACCATTGCCGTAGAGGCCCCCCAGCAGCAATCCCGCCACAGTGCTGGCCGGCAGGTAAATGCCGTTGCCCAAAGCAATCAGTCCCAGGATGATCCCGGAAAGCATGCCGGCAATCAGTCCGTAATAAGCGTACAGGCGCAAATAGTACCGCGGCGGGGTGAGATGGTGCGTTTTGGCGAAGTGCTCACCCATCAGTCGCAACTGCTGATCCTGATAGCCGCGCTGCGCTTTTGATCCCGGCAATTCCAGGAACTCCTCTTCCAGACGGGTCAACGTGTGCTGAAAACTGCGGCACGTCTCGCAAGCATCCGATGAGTCCTTGACCCGCAAGGCAAGGCGCAGCATAAACTCCATCTGGTACCTTTGCCATTGTTTGGCGGTGAAATCCGAGCGGTGTTCCTCGATGTCCCGCACCAACTTCCGATACCACAGCTCATCCTTGTACATCAAAACACCCTTTCGTCAACGAAACATCAGAACTTGCGGATGACGAGGTTTAATAGATCAAATTTTTCGCCCACCAGATAGCCTATCACATTTGGCACGAGAAGCGCTGCCGCCGCCGATCCTTGTAGACTCAACAAACTTTGCAAAGTAAATAGCGCATCCAACGTTTGTCCGTTCATTACTCCATACTCCATATTCCACACTCCCCTACTTCAACGCCTCCTGCCCCGCGAACGCCCGATACGGCGAGAGCACCTTCAGCACCTCCTGATCTTCCGGCGACAAGTCCTCCTGCGCGACCATCCGTGCCAGCAGTTCACCCAGACCAGGGCCAAGCATGAAGCCTTGCCCGCACATGCCAATCGCCATCAAGTAGCCGCCCACCTCGCGCGCCCAACCGACAAGCGGCGAGCCGTCCGGCGTCATCGGGTAGAGGCCGCGCCACGTGCGCCGCACGCGAAGGTTCGCCAGACGCGGAACCAGATTCACCATGCGCGACGCGATCTGCGGCAGGAAAACGCTCGTTTCGCGGCGATCAAAGCCCACAATGCTCGGTCGCGGCGTGATACAGAAAACGACCTGCCCATCCCGCAGTTGGAAGAAGTAGTAGTTCGCCGATCCCGGCGCGGGACGAATGTCCACGAGCATCGGTCCCAGGAAGTGCGCCACCGGCTCGGTGATCCCGGCCTCGTGCGAGTCGGGCTGCACGGGATGCGTCATCCCCACCAAACGCCCAATCGCCTGCGCCCATGCTCCGGCAGCGTTGACGACAACCGGCGCGTGATACGTCCCCTGGCTCGTCCGAATCCCACGGATGCGGCGGCCGGTGATCGTGTCGTCAATCAGAATCTCCGTCACCGGCTCGTTGAAGTGGAAGACCGCGCCCGCCGCCTTCGCCGCGTCGTAGAAGGCGTGCCCGGCCAACAGCGGTGAGCAGTGCCCGTCGCGCGGCGAGAACGTTCCACCGAGAAGGCCATCGGGATTCACGTCGGGGACAATACGCAGAAAATCGTCGCGGTCGTACCAGTCAATGTCGAGGCCGTAGGCGTGCTGCACCTTGAGCAATTCCTTGAACGTCTGCGCCTCCTGCTCACGGTAGGCGACGAAGGCGTACCCTCCCGTCGTCCATTCGATGTTATGGCCGTAGGTCTCTTCCCACGTCGAGAAAATCTCCAGGCTGCGCAAGCACAGGCGGATCTTCGCCGGATCGGAGTGCGTGGCGCGCACCCCGCCAATCGCCGACTTGTTCGATCCCTGCCCCTGGCTCGGCGCCCCATCGAACACGCGCACCTTCAGCCCCATCCGCGCCATCGCCAGCGCTGCCGGCACGCCCACGCTGCCCGCGCCGACGATAATCACGTCAGAGGTAATTGGGGATTGGGGATTGGTAATTGGGGATTGGGGATGCGTGATGCGTGAGGCGTGATCCGCCATTTGCCATTTGCCATTTGCCATTTGCAATTCGCGCTCAGCCGCAAAAACGCCCAGAGGCACTTCGACGAAGAGGGGACGCGGGACGTTGAGGGTGACGGCGTCGAGGGAGATACCTTCCTCGCGGAAAAGGCGCAGGGTGAGAGCCGCGCAGGTCTTGCCGCCGCAAGCGCCCATGCCGGCGCGGGTGACGGCCTTGATCTCGTTGATGTCACGGTAGCCCTTGCGGATCAGCGCGCGGATTTCGCCTGCTGTCACCCGTTCGCAGCGACAGACGATCATATCATCATCAAGGGAAACAACCTCGTCGCTCAGCGCCGATCCGACTTCCGGCGGCTGCACGCGCAAACCGGCGATGAGTTTAGCGACGGCCTTCGGCGCGCGCACCTTGACCATCACGGTGCGGTCGTTGCGCTTGATGACGCGCACGCTCACGACTTCCACATCACCCAGGACATTGCCGACCGCATCGAGCGCCGTCACGCGATCGCCGACGGCGATGTTGCTCGCCAGGAACTCGTAGGCCAGCGTCACCGTGGGCATCTCGGCGTCCTTGCGGTAGTCCACCAGCGTGATCGCCAGCCCCGGACAGACGGCGACGCACTGTTCGCAGCCCAGGCACGCCTTCCCCGCCTCCGCCCCCAGGTAGGTGGGAATGTTGCGGATGTCAGTTGGGTCAATGTAGATCAACTGCTGTGGGCAGACCGAGGTGCAGGGATTGCACGGGATCTCCTGCGAGCAGTGGAAGACCGGGAAAATGCCCTCCTCCTGCGCGGGGATGCGTTCCGGGATCACCGCGCCGGGATGCGATTTGAGGATGTCGCCGGTGCGCCGCCACTCGTCGGGGACCAGCTCTGTCGTCGCGCCGAGCGCCCGCGCGATCTCCAGCCCGCGAATCTTGCCGGAAAACATCGCCGCCGACGCCTCCGCAATCTCCTGGGCATCGCCTGCGTCGAAGACCGTCATCCCAAACGCCCGCGCTTTCTGCGTGAACTCGTTCACCGGGTCGAGGCCCACGGCGATGAGTACCGTGTCGCAGGCGAAGGACTTCTCCGTGCCGGGGATTGGCTGGAAACGCTCATCCACCTGCGCAATCGTCACCGATTCCACATGATCGCGCCCATTGGCGGACAGAATCGTGTGTGACGTGTAAATCGGCACGCCGAAGCGGGCGAGCTTGTCCCGGTGGACCTTGTACCCGCCACATTCCGGCAGCGCCTCCACCAGCCCCACCACCTCGATACCGGCTTGCAGCGCGTGATACCCCGCGATCAACCCGACGTTCCCGCCACCGACGATGAAAAGGCGCTGCGCGGCTTTCACCAAATCGCGGTTCACCAACGTCTGGAACGCCCCCGCGCCATACACCCCCGGCAGCGTGTTCCCCTTGAACGTCAGCGATTTCTCCCGCGCGCCCGCGGCGACGAGGAGGACTTCGGGATGCACGAGCACGTATTCCGGCTGAGGAGTATGGAGTACGGAGTATGGAGTAGGGGATTCGGATTCGTGATGCGTGACTGCTGATTTACCCATTCGCTGATTCACTGATTCGCCATTTGCCATTTGCCATTCGCCATTTGCCGTTCTCAAAACGCCCACCATCCTGTCGCTGAACACGGCCAGCGCGGTGGTATTGAGCCAGACTTCGATGTTGGCGTGGCGGCGAACTTCACCTTCGAGGCGGGTGGCGATGTCAATACCGCGCGTGCCCGCGTAGACGGCGTCCACGGAGCCGAAGAAGCGGTGCGTCTGCAAGACCAGCTTCCCGCCGAGGCGTGATTTGTCATCCACCAACAGCACGCGGACGCCGTACTGTGCCAACTGGATCGCCGCCGACATCCCCGCCGGCCCGCCGCCGATGATGAGCACAGGCACGTCAACGGTTTGTAATGCATGCAGAGGTGGCGGTTCCGCTACCGGCGGCAGCACCGGTAACCCTTCCAGTGGCTCGACGGCCATGCCGGGCGTCACGGGCGTCATACACGCCTTCACCGGCAAGCCGTCGGCGATGACGAGGCACTGCGAACATTGCCCGTTCGCGCAGAAAATGCCCTGCGGCGAGCCATCCCGGTGATGATGCCCGAACACGTGGATGCCATGCGCGAACAACGCCGACGCGATCATCTCCCCGCGCCGCGCCGTCAACGGCTGGCCTTGCCAGGTGAATTCGACAAAATCGTCGGGAGGAATCGGAAGAATCGGATGCGCTGCGATACGATAGTCTGCCATACGGACTCCTTGTCAAAAGTCATGTTGTCGGTAGTCTGGTAGTCAAGTAGTCTGGTAGTCTGGTAGTCAAGTAGTCTGGTAGTCTAGGGGAAGACAGGCTGCCTGATCCCAAATCCCTAATCCCCATAATCCCCAATCCCCTTTTTGCTTCCTCAAGTATAGCAAGACGATCGTGAGGATTACACTGAAGTTATGCCCATCTTTGAAAGTTAAACGGCATACCGGTAGACAGAAAACAGTAGACGGTAGACATGGATTTTCCCCCGTCTACCGTCTACCGCCTACCGTCTACTTTAGCTACTTTGGGAACCGCAAGATGCCACCATTGGGCTGCGGGATGTCGGGCCACGTGCGCCCTTCGCCGTTGAACTGCGGGAGCCAGGGGGCCAGCGCGTCGAACATCTCGTCGCACATCGCCCAGACTTCGGCGGTGTTGCAGACGGCGCCGGTCAATGGGTCGTGGAGCACGGCGAGTTTGACCAGCTCGCGGTTGCCCGTCAGCGCCGCCTCGACCGCCATCTCCTGTACGTTGATGCTGACGCGACACGTCGCCGCGCACGCCATCGGCAGCGCGCCCACCCACGCCGGGCTGATGCCGTTGCCGTCCACGTAGCAGGGCAATTCCACGGTGCAGCCGTCGGGCAGGTTGGTGATGAGGCCCGTGTTCGCCACGTTGAAATGCCCGCGATACACCCGCCCGGTCTCCAACGACTCGATGATGTACGAGCCATGCTCACTGCTGCGGTCGCCCAAACGGATCATATCCACTTCGCCACTCATGTACTTGGGATAGAGCTGCTCATATTCGTTGCGGCTCTCGGTGGTCACGCGCAGATAACCGCCGGTCTCGCCGTTGATCCAGCTATCGAGCGAAATCCAGTCCTTGATCTCGCCGGGCCGTTTGCGATACCACGGCACATACTCGCTCAGATGGCCGTTGGATTCCGTCGAGTAGTAGCCGAAGCGCCGCAGGATGTCTATGCGCACCTTTTCGGTCTGCGAATACTTGGGGTGCTTCTCGAAGGCTTCGAGCAGATAGGGTGTCATGTCCTTGCCCTTGTGCGTCACCTGGATGTACCACGTCTGGTGATTGATGCCTGCGCAGACGAAATCCACTTCCTCCGGCGGCAGTCCCAACACCTCGGCAATTTGATAATGCCCGCCCTGGACACCGTGGCACAATCCCACGACCGGCACACCGCCCGCACGTCGCACGGCCCAGGTGTTCATCGCCATGGGATTGGAATAGTTGAGCAGCAACGCGCCCGGCGCGACCTCGCGCATGTCTTTGGCGATGTCGAGCAGCACGGGGATGGTGCGCAGCGCGTAGAAGACGCCGCCCGGCCCCAACGTGTCGCCCACGCACTGATCCACGCCGTACTTCAGCGGGATTTCGATGTCATAGCGGAACGCCTCCAGGCCCCCCACCCGCGCCAGGCAGAAGACGTAATCCGCGCCGGCAATCGCCTCACGCTGGTTAAGCGTGGGGAGAATGGTCGCCGGAACGTCGCTATCCGCAATCATCTTGCGGCAAACGTTGGTGACCATCTCCAAATACGTCGGGTTGATGTCCATGAAGCGGAACTCCGTGTCCCGCAGTTCAGGGACGGCGAGAATGTCCATCACCAGCCGCCGCGTGAACGTCAAACTTCCGGCGCCAATAATTGCAATTTTGATCATAGAATAGCCTCCTCAAAAATAGTCTCTAAAAATAGTCTGATAGTCGTTAGTCAGATAGTCCTGCGATCATTTTCATTATCGGGGCTGTACCGCAGGTTCGGTTCTTCTGAAACAAAAACCGCTGCCACAGGTGCGCCAGGTTGCCTACATCGGGCGTGTAGGTGTCGAGGTAGCGGAAGCCCCAGCCCGCCATAAACTTCTGCAAGGCGGCGGGCTTGTAGGCGCGGACGTTCATCAGCTCGATCGCTTCGCCGGGCAGGCAACGCACAACGCCGCCAAAGCACGGGAATTCCAGCGGCTCACGGACACGGAACGATACAACGTACCGCAGCGCGTCCACATCCGCCTCGTAGATTTCCTCACTGACCAGCTCGCCGGCAGCCTGGTCAATGCACAGTTTTTCCAACAGGTTGATAAAGAACAAGCTGAGGTTCTGCGGCAAATGGATTAAACGGTTGCGCAACTGCTCGTTTTTGTCCGGTGTGTCGAATTGGGGGACAACGTCCAGATAGAGATAGTGACCATCGGGAACGATGCGCGCTAACGCCTCGGCGATCACGGCCTGCTCGAAGTTGCCGAACGTGCCGCCAAGCATCGCGTACACCTGTGTGTCGAACCCCGCGAGATGCGGGCGCCACTTCTCCACAAAATCAGGCCGGATAAAATCAGCCAAAACGAATTTCTTGGGGAAGTGCTCCTCAGCAAGGTTCTGCTGCGCCAGTTCTAGCATCGTCCGCGAGGAATCCACGCCAAAGTAAACCACAGATGGGCCTCCGGCACTGTGAACGGTATTCGCCGCCTGTAGTAATGGCTTCTCCGGCCCGGCGTTGCCGCATCCCAGGCTCACGAAGGCGATGCGCCGGTCCGCCGTCCAAAACGGCTGCCGGGCAAAGAACGCGCACTCGTCATCCGAGCATATCTCCGCCAACTCCGCCCCGCGATACGTGTAGAACGTCTCCGCGCCCTCGGTCGTGTAAAACAAATTCTGCCGCACCTTCTTGTGCTGCTGGAAATCGGCCAGATAGTCAAACTCCAACTCCGGCGCTTCTGCCAAAACAATAAGTTTGTCCATACACTCCTTAACTATGAGTTGTAGTCAGAAAATGGTGAATGAGTCAATCTTCAAGCATCCTGCCTGGGATTATAGCGTCAGATGGGTGAAAGTGAAAGTGGCAAAAAGAAACCCGGTTTCTTTCAGAAACCGGGCTTCTCCATTTCTACCTGAAATTGGTTTACACTTTGAGTCGTCTTGAAAAATCGGCAGCCCGTTCCGCGCCCACCGCCTGGTGGTCAATCACCGGGCTAAGAAGGCTCAAGCCCCCTAAAGCGGGCTTTGTTCTTTTAGTCCAACGATAAGTCGTCGGGCGTGGCGAAACGTGACTCCCTATGCCATGGCCACCTCGACCGGTGGCGTTTCAGTCTCCGGTGTCGCTTCAGGTGCGGTTTCCGGCGCAGGTTCCGGTTCTTTGGGCTTCAAAGCGTACTGGAGCACCTCGTTCACATCCTCGACCAGGATGAACTCCATCTCATTGCGGATTTTGTCCGGCAATTCGTCCAGGTCTACGTCGTTCAACTTGGGCAGCAGGATACGCTTCAGCCCGGCACGGTGCGCCGCCATCACCTTCAGCTTCAGGCCGCCGATAGGGAGCACCTGACCTTGTAGCGTGACCTCACCGGTCATGCCCAGATCGGGATATACCGGACGACCGGTAAGCAATGAGACCAGCGCCGTCACCATCGTGATACCCGCCGAAGGCCCATCCTTCGGCACGGCGCCGGCCGGGACATGCAGGTGAATCTTGCCCTTGCAACAATCATCGCCCAGCCCTAATTCCTTCAAATGCGACTCCACGTAGCTCAAAGCAATGCGCGCCGATTCGCGCATCACATCGCCCAGATGACCTGTGAGGATGAGGTTGCCATCTTGACCGGGCATAGCCGCGGCCTCCACGAAGAGCACCTCGCCGCCGGTCGGCGTCCACGCCAGCCCTGTCGCCACGCCGGGTCGCTCTGTCCGCAGTGCGGCCTCAAAGCGATAACGCGGCTTACCCAGGTATTCGCGCACTTTTTCAGGCGTGATCTCGATCGGTTCGACGGGCACAGGCGCAACGGCTGTTTCGGCCTCAGCGGCGGGCGTTTCGGGCGTCGCAGTTGTTGAAGCCTCGGACGCAACCGCCTCAGGTGTCACAGAGACAACAGCTTCAGCTTCCGAGGGCACAGCCTCCACTTCCGAGGGTGCAACCTCCGCCACCGTTTCGACATCGCCGGCCTCGGCTTCGCCCGGTGAGGCCATGCGTCGCTCCTCTTTCGCTTCGGCCACCTGCGTCGCTACCTTGCGACAGATTTTGCCGATCTCGCGTTCCAACTGACGCACCCCCGCCTCGCGGGTAAAGTCGCGGATGATGGCACGGACGGCCGGTTCGGTGAAAACAATCTCACCCGGCAACAAACCGTTCATCTTGAGCTGCCGCGGGATGAGATATTGCTGCGCGATGTGCAACTTGTCGTATTCCGTGTAACCGTCAATCTCGATGATCTCCATCCGGTCCAACAGTGGCGCCGGAATGGTGGCCGTCGTATTACCGGTGCAGATGAACAACACCTGGCTCAGATCGAAGTCCACATCGAGATAGTGATCGCGGAAGGCGTGATTCTGCTGCGGGTCAAGGACTTCGAGCAGTGCCGACGAGGGGTCGCCGCGCCAGTCCGCACCGATCTTGTCCACTTCATCGAGCATAAAGACCGGATTCTTGACGCCCGCGCGTTTGATCGCCTGCATAATGCGTCCCGGCATCGCGCCGATGTAGGTGCGACGGTGCCCACGGATTTCGGCCTCATCGTGCATGCCACCCAGACTCATCCGCGTGAACTTGCGTCCCAACGCCCGCGCGATGGATTGCCCCAGTGAGGTCTTCCCCACACCGGGCGGCCCCACCAGGGAGAGAATGGCCCCGGAGCCTTCGACTTTGCGCCCTTGCAGGTCGGCTTCGGTGGTTTCGTCAAGCCCACGCTCCTGCCGCAATTTGCGCACCGCCAGGAATTCCAGGATGCGCTCCTTGACGTCTTCAAGATCGTAGTGATCCTCATCGAGCACCGCGCGCGCATCGGAAATCTCCAGATGATCCTCGGTCGCCGTCTTCCACGGCAGGGCGACCAGCCAATCAAGATAGGTCTTGATGACCCAATACTCGGCGGCCTGGGGCGGCATTTTTTCCAGCCGCGCCAACTCGCGTTCGGCCTCCTCTTTTGCCTCATCGGTCATCCCACACTCGGCGATCTTCTGCCGATACTCTTCGACCTCGCGCCGGCCTTCATCGCCTTCGCCCAACTCCTTGCGGATGGCGTCCATCTGCTGACGCAAGTAGTACTCGCGCTGCGTCTTCTCGATTTCCTCTTTTGCCTTTTCCTGGATCTGCTGGCCGATTTCGCGCACTTCTAGCTCGTGCGTCAACACCTTGACCAGGTGCTCCATCTTCTGAGCCATACGGTCGGCCTCCAGAAGTTGCTGCGCCTCGGCCATGTCAATGCGCATATTCGACGCCAACAGGTAGACAAGCAATCGCGGATCCTCAAGCTGCTGGATAAAACGGATCGCCTCTTCTGGGAACTGAGGAATCAATTCCGCCAGCCGCGCCGCGACATCCAGCAGACTGCGACGCAACGCCTCTTCGATGACCGAACCCTCGATGATGTCGGGGGTCAGGCGCACGCGCGCCTTCAGGTACGGCTCCTCCGCCGTCCATGCAACGACACGGAAGCGCTCCAACCCCTGAATGAAAACCGTCAGCGTGCCATCGTCAGAGCGCATCACGCGATGGATAATCGCCGCCGTCCCCACCTGATAGACCTGGGAGGTCGCAGGCACTTCGACGGTCGGGTCCTTCATCACCACCAGGCCGATCACGCGATTGCTCCGATCCACATCTTCGATCAACCGCACCGAGCGCGGTATGCCCACGGCGAGCGGCATCACAATGTAAGGAAACGCCACAGTATTCCGCAACGGAAGAATGGGCAATTCTTCCGGGATACGCCGGATTAAATCATCAATATTCTGCTCTTGTGTGTTAAACCAGGGTAACATTTAGCCCTCCAGTTAAGATAAGTCCAAAGTTGAATGTCGAAAGTTGTCTCTATGATGCCTGCGCCGGAGCACAATCCGACGCGCATCCAAGATTGTGTGCTTCTCGCATCTCTGGGGATTATAACATAGTCGCATTAGAAATACATTAGCAATCCATCATATAAACATTTGAGGCTAAGAACAACGTTGACCCCCGGCAACAAAATGCAGGCTATGTGATTGTCGTCTATGGCGCGGCGTGTATAATGCGCGTATGTGGATTGACACGCATGCCCATTTGCAGCACGCGCGTTTTGCGGATGATCTTGACGCCACCCTGTCGCGCGCAGCGTTGAACGGTGTCAACCTGGCAATCCTCCCCGGCAGCACATTGGAAGACAGCCGCGCCGCCGTGGCGTTGGCAGAGCGATACGCCGACACACCCTGCGCACTCTACGCCGCCGTCGGTATTCATCCTACGGACGCGGACACGCTCACGCCTGCCACGCTGACGGAGTTGCGGGAGTTAGCCAGCCACCCCCGCGTCGTCGCTATCGGTGAGATCGGGCTGGATTACTATTGGCCGCGCATCGCCGATCGCGGCTGGCCGTGCGCCGCGCCTTCTCAACAACGCGCCGCCTTTGAAGCGCAATTGGCGCTCGCCGCCGAGCTATCTCTGCCGGTCATCCTCCACGACCGCGACGCTCACGCCGATATGCTGGCCATGTTGCGGGATTGGACACACAATCACCCGGAGCGCAGCGGCACACTGCACGCCTACGCCGCCGGCCCGGCGTTGCTGCCGGAGGCACTCGCGCTTAACTTTTACATTGGCATGGACGGGCCGGTGACGTTTGAGAAAGCTACGGGACTTCACGAAGTCGCCCGACAAGTCCCCATGGAGCGGTTGTTGCTGGAAACCGACGCGCCGTACCTCACCCCCCACCCCTATCGCGGACAGCGCAATGAGCCGGCTTATCTCATCCACATCGCCGCGCGCATTGCGGCGCTGAAGGACATAGCGGTAGCAACGATCGCGGCGGCGACTACCGCCAACGCGCGACGGCTGTTTCGACTGTGTTCACCGACTGATTAAAAGATTTCCGTCTTCTTAATCCGCCCAGTCGGCTCAACGGCCAATGAGTGTGGTATAATAAGCACGGAATCCATCGTCGGCGCGAGAATCCATGAAATCAAAGGGACTGCAATACACCACCATACTGCGAGACGAATTACATACCGTCCGCACCATCATGCTCGAAATCCAACACCATCTTCCTCCCGTCATCGCGCCGGCGCTGATTGCCCTCATCCACAGCGGCGGCAAACGTCTCCGGCCGGCTCTGACCCTGTTATCGGCGTATATGTTCGGCGGCGACATACAGGCCGCCATCCCCCTGGCAGCCGCCATCGAAATGTTGCACACGGCCACGCTCATCCACGATGATTTGATTGATAATGCCGCCCTACGCCGCGGAACGCCGACTCTGAACGCCACCTGGACGCCGGCGGCGACGGTTCTCTCCGGCGACGTGGCCTTCGCCTGGGCGGCCCAATTGGCGACGCGCAGCCAGAACCTGCGCCTGGTGCAACGTTTCGCCGAAACACTGGCGATCATCTGCAACGGCGAACTGCGCCAGATGTTTGCCGATCATACCCAACTTCCCGACGAGACCGCCTACTACGAGCGCATCTTTGCCAAGACCGCTTCGCTGTTTGCGCTGGCTACGGAAAGCGGGGCGCTGCTGGCGCATCGTCCAGAGGCCGATGTGCAACGGATGAACACCTTTGGCAAGTTGCTCGGCGAAGCTTTTCAGATTGTGGATGATGTACTCGATTTTATGGGCGATGAGACCGCACTCGGCAAACCTGTGGGCACTGACCTGCGGCAAGGCATCCTCACGCTGCCGGTGCTGCGTTACGGTCAACAACACCCTGAAGATACGCGCATTCTGGCCATGCTGTCCTCCCATCCTGACGAAGCTCTCGTCCACGCGCTGGCTGCCGATCTGCGCCGCTCCGACGCCGCCGAGTGGGCCATGCACGAAGCCGACAAGCGAGCTGCCGCCGCACGTGCACTCCTGGCCGTTTATCCCGAAACGCCTTATCGCCAGGCTATGGAAGAAATCGCCGCCTTTGCCGTGCAACGGCAATACTAAGCCTTATGCCTACCCTCTCTGTCATCATCGTAAGCTGGAATGTGCGCGACCTGCTCCGGCGCGCGCTTGCGTCGGTGTATGCCTCGTGGGACGAGCAGCCGGGGTTGGAGGTCATCGTTGTGGACAACGCTTCGTGCGATGACAGCGTCGCAATGATGCGCGATGATTTTCCGCAGGTCAACGTCATCGCCAATACGGAGAATCGCGGGTTCACCGGTGGCAACAACCAGGGACTTGTGGCTGCCAGCGGCGATTTCCTGCTGCTGCTCAACCCCGACACTGAGGTCGTGGGAGACGCTCTGCCACGCATGGTTGCCTATCTCCAGGCGCAGCCCGATGTAGGCATGGTCGGTCCGCAGTTGTTGAACCCCGACGGCAGTGTACAATCCTCGCGGCGGCGTTTCCCCACCTTACCGGTGCTGTTCTTTGAAAGCACGTGGCTTGAAAAATGCGCGCCGCGTCGGTGGTTGCGTTATTACTACGCGCAAGACAAGCCCGACGGCGACATCCAGGACGTGGATTGGGTGACCGGTGCAGCGATGTTGACGCGCCGCGAGGTCGTCGCCCAGGTTGGGGGACTGGACGAGGGTTTCTTTATGTACTCCGAGGAGTTAGATTGGTGTCGGCGCATCCGGGCGGTCGGCCGGCGCGTGGTCTACTTTCCCGAGGCGCGCATCATCCACTACGAGGGCAAGAGCAGCGAACAGGTCGTCCCGGCGCGACATATTTACTTCCAGTCGAGCAAAGTCCGCTACACGCGCAAATATCACGGCGCAGTCTGGGCCGAGGCCCTGCGTCTGTGGCTACTCGCCCAATACGCTTGGCAGATCGGTGTTGAAGGTATAAAATGGGTTATCGGACACCGCCGCGAGCTACGCGCTGCGCGTATCGCTGCTTACCGGCAGGTACTCAGAAGCAGATTGCGAATCAGCAAATGGAAGAGTCAACGAATCGGTGAATGGCGAATGGCGAATGGCGAATGAGAGTCAGCGTACCCACAACCCACGGCCCATAACTCTTAACCGACGGAATCTGGTGAATCTGCCTGGCCTGGGACATCGCAAACCGTACATTCTGATCAGAGGAACTTGATTATGAAATATCGAAAGTGCCTCATCAGCCTACTGCTCGTTTTCGTTCTCGCGGCGTGCGGGACGCCGACACCATCCTTGCCGGCAACGTTCAATGGCGACCTGGCTTACTCCTGGGTGACGCGCCAGTGCGATCTGGGCTATCGCATCACCGGCACAGACGCAAACCGTCAAGCGGGAGAGATGATCATCAAAGAGCTGCGCGCGCAGGGATGGGAAGTCCACGAGCAGCCGTTCACCTACAAAGGCGTATCCGTGCGCAACATTCTCGCCTGGAAGGGCGAAGGAGAGGCCGTGCTCATCGGGGCGCACTACGATACCCGCCGCGCCGCCGATCAGGAAAACCCTTCCCAACCCGTGATGGGCGCCAATGACGGCGCGAGCGGCGTCGCGGTGCTGCTGGAACTGGCACGCGCGCTCCAGTGGGACACAGCCAACCGGCGCATCTACCTGGCGTTCTTCGACGCCGAGGACGACGGGCGACTCGACGGCTGGGAGTGGATTGTGGGATCCACCTACATGGCAGCGCACTGGGGCGAGAACGGCGAGCCGCCCCTGCAAGCGATGGTGCTTGTGGACATGATCGGCGACGCCGACCAGCAAGTTTACTACGAGCGCAACTCCGACCCCGACCTCAGTAAGACATTGTGGGGCATCGCTGCACAACTTGGGTATGGCGACCGCATCATCCCTGAATACCGGTATGCCATGCTTGATGACCACATCCCCTTTATGCGTAAAGGCATCCCGGCAGTGGATATGATTGACTTCGATTATCCGTATTGGCACACCACGCAGGATACACCGGACAAAGTCTCTGCCGCGAGCCTCGAGACCATCGGACGAACATTAGAAGTGTGGCTGGAAAAGTGAGATTGGGAATTGGAGATTAAGGATTAGGGATTGGGCCAACGTATCAGTCACTACCGGAGGAGGTGTACTTTGAAAACAGAAGATTATATCGCATTAGAGAATCAGTATGGTGCCAGGAACTATCTGCCCCTCGACGTAGTGCTTACCCGTGGACAGGGGATCTGGGTATGGGATGTGGAAGGCAACCGTTACCTGGATTTTCTCTCATCTTATTCGGCGGTCAACCAGGGCCACTGCCATCCGAAGATTGCGGCGGCTATGCACACCCAGATTGACCGGCTGACGCTTACTTCCAGAGCCTTCCGCAACGATCAGTTAGGGCTGCTGTACAAGGAACTGTGCGAGCTGACCCACTCACACATGGTACTGCTGATGAACAGCGGCGCAGAGGCCGTGGAATCGTGCATCAAGGCGGTGCGCAAATGGGGCTACAAGACCAAAGGCATCCCCTACGGCCAGGCGGAAATCATCGTCTGCGCCAACAACTTCCACGGGCGCACGATCACCATTGTCGGATTCAGCACCGAGGAGCAATACCGCGACGGCTATGCACCGTTCACGCCGGGCTTCGTCATCATCCCCTTTGGCGACGCGGCGGCGCTCGAAGCCGCCATCACGCCCAACACCGTCGCTTTTCTGGTCGAGCCGATCCAGGGTGAGGCCGGCATCATCATCCCACCGGAAGGATACCTGCGCGACGTGCGCCGCATCTGCACCGACCACGACATCGCCATGATCACCGATGAAATCCAGACCGGCCTGGGCCGCACCGGCAAGCTGCTGGCCGAGGAGCACGAAGGCATCGAGGCGGACTTGACACTCATCGGCAAGGCGCTCTCCGGCGGCTTCTATCCCGTCTCGGCGGTACTTTCCAACAAAGAAGTGCTCGGTGTGTTCCAGCCCGGCGATCACGGCAGCACGTTCGGCGGCAACCCGCTGGCCTGCGCGACGGCGCGCGCGGCGCTCAAAGTCCTCATCGAAGAGGGGATGATTGAAAATTCGGCCAGGATGGGTGTGTATCTGCTGGAGCAATTGCGCAAAATCAAAAGCCCTTATATAAAAGAGGTGCGCGGCAAGGGATTGTTCATCGGCGTGGAACTGTACCCGGAGGCCGGTGGTGCACGGCGCTTCTGTGAGGCGCTCATGCGGCACGGGCTGCTGTGCAAGGAAACACATCAGCACGTCATCCGCTTCGCCCCGCCGTTGATCATCCAAAAAGACGACATTGATTGGGCACTGGAACGCATCGAGGCCGTGTTAACGGGAATCTAGTGCCATCTCGATCGTAAAAACGCCCTCAGGACTACCCAACCACCCGACTACCCGACTAACGACTACCCGACTACCCGACTACCCAACTACCCAACTACCCGACTACCCGACTAACGACTACCCAACTACCCGACTACCCGACTAACGACTACCAAACGACTTTGGGAGGAGTACAATGAGTTGCTTACAACCCGAATATCGCATCAAAGAGCCAAAAAACCTCTCGCCGCGCATCCAGTGGCTGCGCGATTACTATTTCCAGGGCGTCCAACGCCGCTGGAACAACGAGATGACCGCCTGGACCACCGGCACGCCATGGGACTTCCAGTACGAGGAAATCTCATTTTACATCGTGCCGGAGACCTATGCCTTCTTCCAGACCTTCCGTTCCAGCTTCCAGCAGACGGCGCGACCAGTGAAGCTACACCCGGACTTCTGGAAATGGAGCCTGCCGGAGCGCAAAGCGTGGTTCAACCGCGAGGTGATGGTGCACTATCTGCCCAAAGAAATCCTGCCCGGCGATCTGCTTGCGGGCGCGCGCTTCAATGTGATGACGTCCACCTGCCTGAACAAGCAGGAGGCGCGAGCCTACAACCGCTTGCTCTACGGCAAAAACGGCACCCGTGCGGCCATCAAGTGGTACCACGATCACGGCTACGGCAACTGTGGCGCGACAAGTGGACACCTGATTCCCGACTACGCCCAGGTGCTCGACCACGGATGGAAAGCCATCCACCAAGACCTGGAAGCGCGCTATGCCGCCCTACCGGAAACCGAAAAACGCGGGGCGAAGGGCGCACAACTGCGGGCGATGCTCACCGCATCCACAATGACGCGAGACGTTGCAGCAGGCTACGCCGATCTCTGCGCCCAATTGGCCGAGGCGGAAACCGATCCCACGCGCCGCGCCGAACTCGAACAGATGGCGGCGAACCTGCGGCGCGTTCCCTGGGAAGGCGCGACGACGTTCTGGGAGGCCGTGCAATCCCTGTGGCTCACGCACATGCTGGTGATGAGCGATGAAAACTACCCCGGCCCCGGTGTCTCCTTCGGGCGCATTGACCAGTACCTCTACCCGTTCTGGCAGGCTTCATTGGAAGCCGGAATGGACCGCGAATTCGGCAAGGAAATCCTCAAGTGCTTCTGGGTGCATTGCAACACCGCCTACGACGCGATGATCCGCACGGGCGGCAACCAGGGCATCACGGCGGGCTACGGGCAACTGCTCACCCTCTCAGGGATGGGCGACGGCGGCGTAGACCTGACCAACGATCTCACCTTCGCCATGCTTGAAGTGATTGACGAGATGTCACCGATCCTCGAGCCAAAGCCCAACGTGCGCCTGCACCGCGGCACGCCCGACGCGCTGCTTGACAAGGTCGTGGCTATGATCGCCGAAAGTCAGGGGGCACCGTTCCTACTCAACTTCGATGAGCGTTCGATGGCGGGTCTACTGCTGCAAGCGCGCAAATCCGGCGTGGAGCACCTCATCCATCCCGGCAATGTCCACAACTACGCACCGGTCGGCTGTCTGGAAAATACGATGGTCGGCAACGACCGTTCCGGCACCGTGGATAACAACCTCAATCTGCTCAAAGCCGTCGAGTTGGCGCTGACCGGCGGCTACGACCTCTTGCCCTTCACCGACCCGATGACGGGCAAGACCGATCCCGTGAAGCGTTGGGGGCCGGATACCGGTGATCCAACGACCTTCACCACCTGGGAACAATTCTGGGAAGCCTACGCGATACAAACGCGCTTCATCATTGAGAAAAGCGTCGCCCTTTACAACCGCACTGACGCCCTGCGCGCGCGCTTCTCCCCCACCCCGTACCTCTCGTGCCTGGTGCGCGGCTGCGCCGAGAAGGGTTTGGACGTGACCCAGGGCGGCGCAGAACTGTCATACATCACGATTGAGGCCGTCACCTTTGCCACAACCGTGGATTCGCTGCTGGCGATCAAGTACCTGGTGTTCGACGAAAAAGCCTGCACGATGGCGGAACTCATCCAGGCGCTCCGCGACAATTGGGAAGGTCACGCGATCCTGCAAACCCGCGCCTTGCGCAAGGCCCCCAAATACGGGCGCGACGATCCCGTCGCCGACGCCATGGCCCGGCAAGTGATGGAATTGTGGACCGAGGAAACCTGGAAGCACAAAACCGAGGCGACCGGCGCGCAATTCCGCCCCGGCATGTTGAGTTGGAATTACTGGATCGCCGACAGCTTCATCCTGCCCGCCAGCCCTGACGGGCGTCCCAAGGGCAAGTTCCTCTCTAACGCGCTGTGCCCCTCCAACGGTGCCGACACGCGCGGCCCGACGGCGAACGTCAACTCCGTGGGCAAAGCTCTCGGCGGGCACGCGCCCAACGGCGATTGGGGCGACTTCGTCAACCTGCTGCCCAACGGCGGCAGCCACACGATGACCTTCAGCCCCTCACTGCTGCGCGAGCCGGAGCAGCAGGCGAAGTTCAAGGCATTTCTGCGCGGCTACGTCGAAAACGGCGGCACCGCCTTGCAGGTGAACATGGTAGACGCGGCCATGCTGCGCGACGCCCAAAAACACCCGGAGGATTACCACCATCTGCTCGTGCGCGTGACCGGCTACAACGCCTACTTCACCAGCATCGGCAAGGAATTGCAGGACGAGATCATCGCGCGGGAAACGCACCAGTTCTGATGCGTGATGCGTAATTCGCAATTCGTAATTCGCAATTCGTAATTCGTAATCAGTACCGGTAAGCCATAAACCTTTTACCCATTCTCAGAAAGGAGGTTCCAATGCGATGTAAAAAACAGAGACATTGTGGCGTTTGGTTGTTGTTGCTCCTGGTGGGGCTGGCGCTGGTTTACCAGAACTTGAGCGAGGCACAGAAACGGTTCATCCAGAACATCCTCAGGCAGGTGCCCTATCTACCGGCGCGCTACGCAGTGTGAAAGGAGAAGACTATGGCAGACTATGATGTCATCGTCATTGGAGCAGGAACCGGCGGGCTGAGCGTGGGTGCGCAACTGGCCAAGCAAGGGCGCAAGGTGTTGATCCTGGAGCAAAGCGAACGTATCGGCGGCTGTTGCTCCACGTTCGAGCAGCAGGGCTTTCGCTTCGACCTGGGCGCGTCGTTGATCGAGGCTACCGATCTGATTGATGAAGTCTTTCAACGGCTCGGCACAACCTTGAAAGATGAGGTCAGCCTGCTGCCGTGCGACCCGGTGTACACCGTCATCATGAAAGACGGCACGCGGATGAAGTACCCCACCTCCCTCGAAGCCTCCGCCGAAGAAATTCGCCGCCTCGCGCCTGACGAAGTTTCCAACTGGCACCGGTTCTGCGCCGCGATGAAGGAACTTTCGGATAACGCTCTCTCGCTTTTCAGAAGTCCGATGGACACAATGACAGACTTCGTCCGCTTCTTCGCCAACGCGCCCGGCATGCTCAAGTACGCGCCTCTGTTCTTCTGTAGCTATCAAGACGTTTTGCAACACTACTTCAACGATGCGCGTGTGCGCGAGTCTATTGCTTATCAGACCCTGTTCATCGGCCTGCCGCCGGCATTATGTCCGGGCGTTTTTGCTATGGTGGCCTACGGCGAACACGCCGGCGTCTATTACAGCAAGGGTGGGATGATCGGCATACCGGCGGCACTGCAACGTTGCGGGGAACGTTTCGGCATGGAGGTGCGGCTGAATACGCTTGTGGATAAGGTGCTGGTGCGCAATGGACGGGCGGTCGGTGTGAAGCTGGCCGATGGGACGGAGGTCACTGCGCCGGTTGTCGTGTCGGACATCAACGCCAAGACGTTATACCTCAACCTGATCGGCGAGGAACACCTGCCCTGGCTGGTGCGGGTCGGCATCAAGAGCTACGAGTACGCCATGGCCGTACCTATGCTTTACCTGGGCGTGGATTACACGCCGCCCCTGGAATCGCACCACACCCTGGCGACGCTGCCAACCGATAGGATCAACCGCTACTGGTGGGAGACCTACGAAAAAGGGCACTATCCCACGGATCAACAGTTCGGCATCATCAGTTGGACCTCGCACAGTGATCCGGGTCTTGCGCCGAAAGGCCAGCACGTGATCGTGCTGACGCTGGCACCTGCGCCCTATCGCCGCAGCGACGGCAAAAGCTGGGACGAAGTCAAACCGGAGCTGACCGAGCAGATCATTGACTATTACAGCGCGCACTACATTCCGGGATTGCGTGACCACGTCAAGGTGGCGACTCTGGCGACCCCGGTAGATTTCGAGCGCAACTTGCGCCTGCCGGAAGGTTCAATCTACGCCTTGCGGCAGGACATCACCAACGAAACCATCTTCCGTCCCGCCGCGAAGTCCAAGTCCATCGCCGGGCTATACCTGGTCGGCGCGTCTACCCATCCTGGCGGCGGTGTCCCCACGACGATTGCTTCGGGGATGATCGCCGCAGATTTGATTGCGAAATATGAGTAATGGGATTAGGGATTGGGGAATTAGGGATTAGGGACAAATTCCCGGTCCCCAATCCCTAATCATCAGGAGGAACAACGATGCACTTACCACACACCACCTTCTCGGAAGCCGACATCGCCGCCTTTATGCCGGAGATGAAGATCGGGCTGCTGGCGACGGTCAACGACGAGGGGCTGCCGCACCTGACGCTGATTTCGACGTTGCGGGCCAGTTCACCCACACAGTTGACGTGGGGACAGTTCACCGAGGGGTTGTCCAAGCAGTTCATCCGGCGGCATCCTCAGGTGGGCTTTATGGTGATGACGCTGAACAAAGAGGTCTGGCGGGGCAAAGCCACCTTCACACACACCGCGCGCCAGGGACCCGAGTACGATGCCTACAACAACATCCCGATGTTCCGCTACAACGCCTACTTCGGTATCCACACGGTCTACTATATGGATTTGATTGCGCACACCGGGCGGCACGTCCTGCCAATGGGACAGGTGATCTTTTCAGCAGTCCAGACGATACTCGCGCGGACGCTGGCACGCAAGACCAAGACGCCCGTGCTCAACCTGTGGACGCGCCGCCTGCTGAACAAGCTCGATAACCTCAAGTTTGTGGGCTACGTCGGCAGCGATGGTTATCCCGTCATCATCCCCGTCATCCAGGCCCAGGCGCTCGACGCGGAACGGGTGATCTTCGCAGCGGGCGCGTTCGGGGACGAACTGCGCGCGATTCCGGCAGGTGTGCCCCTGGCAGTCTTCGGGATGTCGCTGGATATGGAAACCGTGTTGCTGCGCGGCACCTTCGAGGGCGTGCGGCGTGTCGGCGGGCTGCCGTGCGGAACGGTCGCCGTAGAGTGGGTCTACAATCCCATGCCGCCCAAGCCGGAGCAGATTTATCCGCCGGTGCCGTTGGAACCGGTGCGGGTGTTTTAATGTCAACGGATTGAACGGATTTTAACGGATTTTTCCGCTCTATCCGTTCAATCCGGCGCGAACTGTACGATCCACTGCCGCAGGAGTTCGCTGGCGAAACGCAGGCCGGTCTCATCCTCAAGAACAACATCGTGGCGGCGCAGCAACATAAAGGCGTCGTCCAGGTCAATCGTGGGCAGCACGGCTTCGAGTTCTGGTCGCATCCACGGCGCCGGGCGGGACGCCATCACGCGCAACACGGCGCGTTCATCTTCGGTGATATTGTCCCACACGCCATCGAAGTAGTAACCAGCCGCATGGTAGAAATCGGGCGTGAGGACAGACGGCAATTCATCCGGCGTCAACTCGCGCGGCGTGGATTCGCCCTCGCGCATAAACCGCTCGTTCCACCGCTCCACCAATTCCCAACAGAGCCGTTGTAGAAGATACGGCTGCCCGTAGGTGAGCCGGTACAATTCCGCACGCAGCTCCGGCGCGTATTCGAGCGCGAAATCCGGGTGGGGCCGGGCGATGAGGTCAACCGCATCCGCCTCGCTGAGGTAGCTCACGCGGATATGCTCCGCCTGCCCGTAGAAGACGGATTTGTAATCGCGCCCCATCTCATCGAGCGTGTGCAATCCCGCAAAGATGAGGGCCAACCAGTGATATTTTTGAATCAGCGAACGCAGATATTTCAGCACGTCCGGGTCAATACGGCCCTTGTCAATCCCATCCTGGATAACCTCAAACTCGTCAATCGCCAGAACCAGACGGTGGCCCGGCATGAAGGGCGCAACAGCCTCCAGGAAGCGATTCAGCGCCCGCCGCGCGCTTCCCAAGTCCGTATAATCGGCAGGGTCAGGCATTGCAAGTTTTGGATTTTGGATTTTGGACGCATCTCTGTCAATGCTTGATCCGTCATTCGTAATTCGCTTATATATCGCTTCGGCCATATCCAACAGCAGTTCTCCGGTATGGTTGACCCACCCCACATCCTGCATATCCAGGTAAACCAGCACATCGCCGGGCGGCAAGCCTTTATCCAGGTTGCGCAGAATGGAGCTTTTGCCCATGCGCCGGTGCCCGTAGAGGATGAGCGGCGGCAGCGCGCCCGGGTTGGCCCAATGGCGCTCGATCTGGCTCATAATGGCTTTGCGCCCAACGAAGGTAGCCCCCGTGACCGGCAAACCGGAGTAGCCCTCATAAGGATTAAGCACGGGTTGGCGCAATACCTCCGCGCCGATGACGCCCCCGGCCTTGCTGACGATGTCGCGCCACTTTTTTGCAATTTCCTCGATAAGCGGCCACTCCGGCTCTGGGCAGAACTCCGTGCCGGTTTCCAGCAGATGTGTGAGCGCAGCGTTGGCGCGTCCGATAGCAGCCGCGCGGTTGAGCGGCGCGACCGCGTGATACGCCGTGCGCGCTTCGGCGGCGACCTCACTCAGGACGCGCAAGGCACGCAGGGTGCCGGGGCGCAGCTCGTCGTAGCGCAAGCTGTTAGCTTGCTGCAAGGGCAAACTGACAGTTTGCCCCACGTTTACCAAATCTTCTAGTGTCTCGACTTTTTGCCCGGCGACGATGGCCTGCGCAATGCTGTAGATTTCCGCACCGTGGGGGATGTCTTTAACGACGGCAAAGGCCGTGGCGGCTTTTTCAGCCTCTCGCTCGTGCCAGTACCAAAACCCGGCGCAGGCAGCGCGGGCCGGGGTATCCAGACGGGGTTCGGTGGGGAAACGCTCCCTACGCCACCTACGCGGAACAACAAACAACCCTTCGAAGAAGTTCTGCCATAAAGCATTGCGTAAACTGGCCGAATTATAACGTAACAAGTCCCAATCGAACGGTTTTTCTGCCAGAAGCGCAACGCACGCCAGTAACCTTTCCGGCGACAGCCGCGCCAGGACGACATTCACCGCGCCAATGGTGGAAATGAATTGCAGCGAAAAGGCCAACACTTGATTGACAGCGCCAACGCCGGCGCCCCAATCTTCCTCTAACCAATTCATAACCCTGCGTTTGAAGCCCGGCAACGGCAACCACGTTATATGGGTCCCGGGGGGGAGCCTCATACAATCGCCATAACAGCGCCGCCAACAGCCACTCGATCGGCCGGCCGATCGCCACGCTGAACGCCACGCCGACCGCCACGCCGAACCAGTCTATAGAAACGCCCAAAGCCTGCAAAACCCAGGCCGCACAAGGCAAGAGAATCAACAGGATCACAAACATCTGCAATACCAGATTGCGTTGCACCGGATCGTGTGCCAACACCTGCCACACCTCACGTCCGATCTTCCCCTGGTACTCCGGCAGCCCAAACGTCTCCACATACCACCGAATCGCCTGCGGGAAGAGAAAAGCCCAGTAGAGCAGCGTCAGGTAATCCAGCGGATTCCAGAGGGAAAGGGGCTTTTTGCGCTTGGGAGCTAAATCGAGGCGAGGAACAGTGGACATAGTCAAGCCTTTCTCACTGACGTGCCACCATAGCCGCAATCACATCAAGCACTTCCAGCAAAGTTATCGCTGGGTAATCATAAATACCTCGGGGTGTGTGCTGATGAAAAGGAAATGTACTCACCGTTCGATGATGCGGTGCTGAATCCCAACGGACAATAAGGTGTTGCTCCGCATCCATATAGTGGAAACGAAATTTGCGGCGTTGGACGGGAAGTTGCTCAGAGAATTCGAGACAGGAACCATCCACAAATTCAACACGTCCTTTGATAAATCCAATATTTAGGTTTGCATCTATCCTACGCTCAATAGAGCAAGTCGAGATAATACCTTCCAACTCGCGCAGTTGGTCATCCACAGCTTTCAGGTATTCGGCTATGCTCATAAACGAATTTTCTCCAGGACACTCAATTGTTGGATGGTTTCATGATAAGCATCCAACACAAATTCCCACTCGAACCATACCGCATCATCTCCTAGATCACCGGCACTAAACCTGCGCCTAAACTGCTCAGAAGTCATTTGGTATTGACGTTCAAATGTCGCAAGCTGTTGTTGATATTGCCGCAAGTTAAGCTCCAGAGATTTACGTTTCATTTGCAGTCCTGAACGGACAATCGGCACAGCCTCTTGTTGAAGCACCATCGTTGTTTCCATACCCATCTCCTTCAAATCACTATCTGTTTAGCCAGCTTTTGACAATAGACTCTATCTCCATTCAAGCACAAAATCGGCAAATCACAAAATCAGCCAATCATAAGAGCTGCGTGATTTCATCACGATAGGCCGTCTGCCAGTCGTAGGCGGGGTCACGCAGCACCTCGTAACGGTGATGGGCGGCGCGTTGGAGCTTGAAAGGGTGCGTCCCGGCAAGCGCGAGCAGCGCGTCCACGGTCGCCGCGTCAAAAGCGGGTGCAGTTTTGTCCCAGGGATGGGCAAGCAGCATGCGAGCGTCGGCCTCGCTCAACGGGACGAGGGTGTAGGGAATCAAGAAATTGTAGGACGGCGAGCCGCGCCGGCTGTCCGGGAACAACGTCTTGAGCGGCGCACGCGAAACGACCATCAGTTTGAAATTCGGGTTGGCGCTGCACACCGCACGGAACAACGCGAAATCGTCGGCGGTGAGGCCCCAACCGGGCGCGCAATCCATCTCATCCAACAACAACAGACCGGAAGTGATGCGCAAGGCGTCGCGGAGCGCGCGGCGGTCAGTCGTGGTCGGCAAGCCGATGAGCTTTGCCAGTTCGGCGAAGAAATCATCGCAATCCAGAACCCCCTGGCAATCCAGGGGGCCGAAGACACGGCTGCGGTTTTCGGCGCGCCAGACCTCCGCCAGACGCAACATCAGCGAGCTTTTGCCGATCTTCGGCTCACCGATCAGCGTGACCGAGCCGCTCTGCAGGAGTGAGAACAGGCGGCGCAATTCGGCTTCACGTCCCACAAAGCGCGCGGACTCGCGGATCAGCAGCATGTCGGTAAACGGATTAGGCGAAAGCGACGGCAAAGGCTGTGAAGCCGAAGCAGCATTGAACGATGGCGCAATATCGGACGATGACAAAGCGCCGGACGCTAACGGCACATGATTCCCCTCCAGCAAACGCCCCTCTCGCAACCGCATGAACAATACCGGCGTGGCCCAGTCGGGTGTGTCTACCAAAAAGCCACGCGCCTGATTGAGTGCCTTATCCACAATGCCGTGTTGCAACAGGAAGCGGTAAAAATGACGGGTCAGGGTCTGCGCGGCGGTCATCGCAATCTGATCCTGCATGGCTACGACTGCCGGGATGCCGATCTGCACCATGCGCGGTGCGAGACCCACGAAGGGGTTGGGCCGGTCAACAATACGCTCCACACGCCCCCGGCTGGCGCTTTCACACGCCGCGAGGAAAATGAGGTACGGTTTGAGATCAAGCCCGGCCAATCGCCCGGTCAAGTCGGCATCGGTGACCAAACGCGCCTGCCCCGCCTCGTCTTCCAACAGCAATGCGGCCTGCCCTCTGTGCTGGGCGAACACACCATGCCCCACAAAATGCAGCAAATGGTACCCCGGCGCATAAGCCAACGCCTCAAATATCCTGTCGAGAGAAGAAACCCCAGGAAGAACGGTATAGCCGGCCTCTTTCAATCTACGCATCTGGTCGGCAGAAAGGCCCGTCCGCCCCGGCATGATGGCGATGGCCATACCGCTTTGGCGCAAGCCATCCAGTGCGGTGCACAGGTTGGCGACTTCGGCCTCCACGTCAAATGCCGGCAAGGTATAATCATCCAGATTTTGCGGATTGGCGATGACACACAGCATCCGCGTCGGCCCGCTGATGGCCGAGGCCGCGCCGCGTTGCAGGCCAAAATAACGCGAGAAGGGCAGCTTTGCATCCGTGGCCACACGGAACGCGCCACCCTCGCTGCGATAGTGCAACCGTTCCCAGATCAGTGCGTGAAGGTCGGCGGCTGCGTGATCAATCCACAGGCGCAGGCGCAAGCGGCCGGCGGTCTGCGTGCGGGCGCGTTCCCGCGCGGTAGTGTAGGCCGTATGGATGTCGCCGCAAAAAAGTGCGTCAAACAGCGCAGTCCCATATTCCACCGGATCGGTCAGCATCGCCAACGCCGCCCGCTCTGTCGTTCCCATCTGCAATGTCCCGTAGAACTTTGCATCGCCGTCCAGCTCGGCGGTGACGGCGTACACGCCGATAGTCGGATCACGGGGCGCGATGTGGATTTCGAGATCGGTGTACGTCTCCGGCGCAAATAGCGGGGAGGGCGCGGGCACAACGGCTTCCGTGGGCGTTTCCGGCGGGCATAACGGCGGTGCGGCAAACCGCTCCTTCCACATCTGGATTTGCGCCTGCAGCTCCGTTATACGACGTTGGGCATAGTCGGGATCGCTCCATCCACGCGCTTGATGCTCCTTGACCTGCGCCAGTTCACGCTCACACTCGGCGATTTTATCCTTAATCAACGCCTTTTGCACTTCGGAAGACAGGATGCGCAGCTCCGCAGCCGGACATTCAGGCCCACGCTCCGGCAACTCGCTCGTCACACAGAGGAACAGCGCCAGCGCGTTCTGACCATCGGCGGTCCAGGCATCCTGAAATTGCGCCAGCAACGTGCTGACGCGCGTCAGCGAGGGGGAGGCTTCAGGGACGTTGTACTTCCACGGGGCAAGTCGTGGGTCGCCAAAGACCCTTTGCAAAGCCTCCTGACTACTGAAAGGCGCGCACTTCAGCAGCGCATTGCGTACTTGATTGTGCAAAGTCGTCGGCAATGATCCCATTGTTGCTCCTTATGGCTCACCCAAGTCTTCCCGCTTCGGTGATACGCTTGAAGATTTCTACCAGGATTCCGCTTTCGATATCCGACACATCAACGCCATACACTTCCGCATATCAACCTCCATATCTCGCAGGTACGGATGAGTTTTCCGCCAATTCTGGGCGATATTTTATGCCTCTCGTGAAATAGATCAAATACTCATGCGAGGGATTCATAAAGTATGCATCTCAACTTGGGGGGAAAAGCCAGATGAACCTCTGATTTAACCGCAGAGTTCGCCCAGAGCGCGGAACAACCTCAGGACTTACGCAAACTGGCGGAACTTTACCGCAGAGCACGCCGAGAGCGCGGAGATTTTCTCTTTTCTCGGCGTTCTCAGCGGCCTCGGCGGTGAAAAATGGACACGTCTGCGTAAGTCCTAAATCTTTGATAACTCGTGGTAAAAGTCGCCCCTGTCCTGAAATGCACCCCATAAAAAGATGACTTGCCTGAATACCGATCTGATATTACACTGGTGACACAATGCGAAGCGATGAATGTGTCTTTCCGATCTATCTAGCGTTTCTGGAGAGCCATACGCTATCAAGGCGCGTTGCCGAAGCCGAAGCGGCGCTGCACGACTGTCATCTGTGCGGCAACGACTGCGGCATAGACCGCACACAGCGCCCCGGCCCCTGTCGCATCGGCGCTATCGCCTACATCGCCAGCTACGGCCCGCACCACGGCGAAGAGGATGTTCTGCGTGGGCGATACGGCTCCGGCACAATCTTCTTCTCCGGCTGTAACCTGCACTGCCAGTACTGTCAAAACGACGACATCAGCCAGCACGTGGTCGGGCAGCCGGTCACGCCGCAGAGCCTGGCCGCGATGATGCTCGATCTGGAGCAACAGGGGTGTCACAATATCAATCTGGTTTCTCCAACGCACGTCGTCCCACAGATTGTGATGGGATTGGCGGTTGCCATCCGTGCAGGATTGCGCCTGCCCGTCGTCTACAACACCGGCGGTTATGACGCCCCTCAGGCACTCCAGTTGATGGACGGCCTGATAGATATCTACATGCCCGATATGAAGTACAGCGACGCCGCCATCGCGCAGCAGCTCTCCCTCGTCCGCGACTATCCGGCGGTCAACCGCGCCGCCGTCAAAGAGATGCACCGGCAAGTCGGCGATCTGATCGTGGATGAACATGGCATCGCCCGCCGCGGCTTACTCGTCCGCCACCTTGTGCTGCCCGGCGGGCTGGCAGGCACCGCCGAGGTGGCGCGCTTCCTGGCAGAGGAAGTCTCACGCGATACATACATCAATGTCATGGCCCAGTACCACCCCGCTTACAAAGCGCGCCAGTGCGCAAGCGATACCATGCCCCTTGACCGCCGCGTGACGCCTGCCGAGTATGCAGATGCCGTCCAGCAGGCCCGTGAGGCCGGGTTGCACCGTTTTGATGAACGTCGGTGGCACTTTTAGCCACAAATCCGATTTTTGCCCCGAAAACCTCTTGACAAATCCCCCCTACTTGTGTTATAGTAGGACTTGGAAGCGCTTCCAAAAATCAGGAGGAAAAATGTCCGATAATCTGACGCTTGATGAAATCGCCAAACGCGCAGGCGTCTCCCGTACGACAGCTTCACGGGTACTCAACAATGGTCCGAATGTGCGGCCCGAGGTGCGCGCCCGCGTGCAGCGCATCATTGACGAAACCGGTTATCGCCCTCATCCTGTCGCACGGTCGCTGGCCTCACAGCAGTCCCATGTCATCGGGCTGGTCTTGCCGCGTCGCACAGAAGTGTTGTTTAACGACCCGTATTTTCCCCGGCTCACGCAGGGCGTCGCACAGGCATGTAACGATCACAATTACACCCTCGCGCTCTTTCTCCTGCAAACCGCAGCCGATGAGGAAAAGTTTTACCCGCGCCTCTCACACAAGGGACTGCTGGATGGGATCGTGATTCAGGTCGGGCAAATCGGCGACAACCTCATTGCCCGCTTACTAGAAAGCGATGTGCCGACCGTCGTCGCAGGCCGCCCGCTGAACCAGCCCACCGCCAATTATGTTGACGTGGACAACGTCGCCGGCGCATACACTGCCGTGATGCACCTGCTGCGCCTGGGCCACAAACGCATCGGCACCATCACCGGTGAGATGCACACCACTGCGGCGCTCGACCGATACACAGGATATTGCAAGGCATTACAGGAGCATGGCCTGCCGGTAGATGAGACATTAGTCCGCGAAGGTTACTTCACGGAGATTGGCGGCTACGAGGCGATGCAACGGCTACTCCCGCACAAACCCGATGCCATCTTCAGCGCATCAGACGCAATGTCGCTCGGTGCGTTGAGAGCTATCCACGAAGCCGGTCTCAACGTTCCACGCGACATCGCCCTGGTCAGTTTCGACGACCTTCCTCCCGCCACCATCGCCAGACCGCAACTGACGACCGTTCACCAACCCGTGCTTGCCTTCGGCATCAAGGCCGTGGAAATGCTGCTCGACGTGATCAAAAACGGCCCCACCCCGCCCCGACAAATCATTATGGAAACTAAATTAGTGATCCGTGATTCATGCGGTGCGCCTACACGATAAATGTCACAACAGGGAGGTGCAAGAACAGAGAATAATCTTCATTTGAACCCTGTTATCCATAACTCAATTTCACAATCCATAGCATAAGGAATTGATCATGAACACCAGAAAACTGTTAACGGCTGTGACACTCATCGTCAGTCTTTTACTCAACTCAGTAGCCTTTGTTCCACAGGCTGCGATAAAGGCAGAGCTGGAAGCAACCTCGGACGAACCTATGCCCGGTCTTGGCGCGGCGCCGGTGGCTATCGTGGATGATTTCGAGGATGGACTACTGCCCTTCGCCAACGATAGCTTTGGGAACGGTATCGGCTTTGTCACGTGGGGCAGCGCAAACAACACTACCCTGATCACCAAAACCGTCGCGGCGGCTGACCCGCTGGCCTTGCCACAGCAGCCAGGCAATAACATCCTCTTGCAAGTTGATTATAATATTGCCAGCGGCGGTTGGGGCGGTTTCACCCATGCTTTCGAGAATGAAAGTGTAGATACGTGGGTAAGCCAGGACTGGAGCCCCTATGCAGGCATCGGCTTCTGGTTCTACGGCGCAAACTCCGGCGGGGAAGTCAACTTCGACATCTTCGACAACCGCACCACCACCGGCGATAGCTGCGAGCGATTCACCTACATCTTTACTGACAATTTCACCGGCTGGCGTTACTTGCAGATTCCCTTCGCCGACTTCACCCGCAAAAGTTGGCAACCTGGCGGCGCACCCAATGATGGCCTCACGCTCACTGAAGTTTGGGGCTACGCCTTCGGGTTCCCGGCTGCTGTTGGCGCGCAGACCAACTATCTTGATAATATCGGCCTGATGCTCCGGCAAACCGTTATAGACGATTTTGAGGATGGCCTGCTGTCCCTGGGCAAAGATGGTGACAATAACGACATTGGGTTTGTCACGTGGGGAAGCGCAGCCAATACGACGCTGTTCACTACCACCGTCGCCGCTGCCGATCCGCTGGCGTTGCCGTATCAAGCAGGCGACAATATCCTTCTGAGAGTGAATTACAACATCGCGTCCGGCGGCTGGGGCGGCTTTACTCATGCCTTTGAAAACGAGGCCGTGGATACCTGGGTCAGTCAAGACTGGAGTACCTACGAAGGCATCAGCTTCTGGCTCTACGGGACTGGCTCCGGCGGGATGATCAACATTGATCTCTTCGACAACCGCACCACCACCGGCGATAGCTGCGAGCGTTTTACCTACGAGTTCTACGACAATTTCACTGGCTGGCGCTATTTTGAGCTGCCCTTCACCAGCTTCACTCGCAAGAGCTGGCAGCCTGGCGGTGCGCCCAATGACGGCCTCACGCTGACCGAAATGTGGGGGTACGCTTTTGGCTTCCCGGCGGCTGTTGGCGCGCGGGTCAACTATATTGACAACGTCATCATCTACGGTAACACCGCCGTGGAAACCGAATTGAAGGTCGCGTTCTCCAAAGCGGAATTCAATGTCATCGAAGGCAATGTCGCGACTATTGCCGTATCGCTCAATATGACCTCTACTGATACAATCACCGTCAGCTACAGCACTGCGCCGGGCACAGCGACAGTGGATCGAGACTACACGCCGGCGAGCGGCGAACTGGTCTTCCCGCCTGACACAACAGAACAGACCTTCACTGTTGCCACCATTGACGACACCAAGTATGAGGGCAAGGAAACTGTGTTGTTGACGCTCTCTGACCCGGTCAACGTCATCCTCGGCACGGCGAGTGCCGCCACCCTCAATATCCAGGAAGACGATCCCTTCGATCCGGGGTTGATTGATGATTTCGAGACGTTCCCCTATGAAATGGAGACCTGGGGGGATGTCGAGATCGAGACGAACGAAATTGCAGCCGGCGATCCAATGGCGCTGCCTGGGCAAGGCCCTTTCGAGAATGTGTTGCACGCCACCTCCAACATCGCCGCCGGTGAAAGCGGCGGGTTTGGACACATCCTCAGCCAGAGCGCGGATTGGAGCAAGTTCCAGAGCTTCAGCTTCTGGTACTATGGGCAGAATAGCGGCGACACTGTCAAAGTCCAGATTCTTGACAACAAAGGGTCAGAAGCCGGCCCAGAAAGCTGGGAACTGGCGTGGCATGATGAATTCACCGGTCCAGCCGGAGCCGCCCCCGACGCGACCAAGTGGGGGTACGACATCGGTGGATGGGGATGGGGCAACAACGAGTTGGAGTACTATACCGACCGCCGCGAGAACTCAGCGTTGAACGGTGCGGGCGCGTTGGTCATCACCGCTACCACCGAGAACACGGCCACTACGACCTATCAATGTCACTACGGCCCCTGCGAATACACGTCCGCCCGCCTGCTCACACTCAACAAGTTCGCGTTCACCTACGGGCGCGCCGAAGCGCGACTCAAGCTGCCCTACGGGCAAGGCATCTGGCCGGCGTTCTGGTCGTTGGGCAACAACTTCCAGCAGGTTGGCTGGCCGAACAGCGGCGAGATTGATATTATGGAGAACATCGGGCGCGAGCCGAACATCGTCCACGGCACGGTGCATGGGCCGGGGTACTCCGGCGGCAGCGGCATCGGCGGCGGCTACACCTACACCGAACCGCTCTCCAACAACTATCACGTTTACGCCATCGAGTGGGAGCCTGAGGAAATCCGCTGGTACATTGACGATGTGCAGTATCTCACCGTCACCCCCGCTGATTTGCCCGCAGGCACAGAGTGGGTCTTCGATCACCCCTTCTTCCTCATTATGAACGTCGCGGTGGGCGGCTACTGGCCGGGCTACCCGGATGAAACTTCCGTCTTCCCGCAGAACATGCTCGTGGACTACGTGCGCGTCTACCAATCGCCGAACAACTCCGAGCGGTTTGAGAGCGCCTTTGTGGACAACTTCAGTGGCTGGCAGCAGGTGACGATCCCCTTCGCCGATTTCACCCGCAGCCTCGAGCAGCCCGATGGCGCGCCCAACGATGGCCTGAATCTAACAGAGGCGTGGGGCTATCTCTTTACACTGCCGGAAGGCAACGGCGAGATCTACGTTGATCAGGTGAGAGTCGCCGGCGCTGGCCCGGTGTTGGATGATTTCGAGAGCGGCTTATCGTCGGAATACGTGGTTTGGGGTGATTTCGAGTGGAATCCGGGCACAACGACCGCCATCGCGCTAAGCCTGGTAGATATGCCCATGACCAATATGCCCGCAGCCATCGCGCAAGATCCCAACACTGTCCTCAAAGTGGATTATGTCGTCGCACCGGGGATGTACGGCGGTTTCTCGCGCGACTTCTCAAAGAACGGCGGCGTCAGCCAGGATTGGAGTGGATATGACGCACTCAAGTTCTGGATGTACGGCAACAACACCGGCGACTTGATCTACATTGACATCTTCGACAACCGCGCCCCCGGTAGCACCACAGACACGGCAGAGCGATTCTCTTACGAGTTCGTCGTTGACAACTTCACCGGCTGGAAATACTTCAGCATCCCCTTCACCAGTTTCGTCCGCAAGGGCTGGCAACCCGACGGTGCGCCCAACGACGGCCTGACACTCACCGAAATGTGGGGCTTCGCCTTTGGCTTCCCAGGCGGCAGCAATAGCACCATTTACCTGGACGATATTTTGTTGGCCGATGCGGCTGACCTCGCTATTACCAAAACCCGCGTCGGGACCGGTAACGTAAACTCAGGCGATCCCATCACCTTCAATCTCTCTGTCGTCAACCTCGGCCCCACCGATCCAGTGGTTGCCAGAGTCGTAGACACGTGGTCACCAGTGGAAGCGGTGGTCGCGGTAAATGCGCCGGAATTCTGCGATGTTTACCTGGCGCAGGGTGTCATCGAATGTACCATTGACAACCTGGGCACCACCCAGGCGATGCCCTTCCCCATCGTTCTCACTACTGCGGCGGACTACATCGGCCCACTGACCAATGTAGCCAACGTTGCACCAACCGGCGGCGTGGTTGATCTCGTGATGGAGAACAACACTGCTTCGGTTAATGTGGATGTCGGTCACATCATCTTCTTGCCGCTCGTTATGCGCAACCATTAACACTTCTGCACTAACCTATGCTTGCGCGGGGTCGCACGATCCCGCGCAAGCACAACACGCGCCATTTGCCATTTGCCATTTGCCATTCGCCATTCGCCATTCGCCATTTGCTATTTGCCATTTTCAAGGAGCGCCTATGCAAACCAATACCTTTGATCCCGCCGGTCGCTTTATCATCGCAAACTTTGCCGCCGCGCGCCCGTTCGCCAGCTTCCTGCCGGGGATCGCCGGCCCCTTGGGCACCCCGCTGTGGGTCTTTTACGTCAACCGGGGGCAGGCCATTGCCAGCTTCGGCATCGAGAACAAAGACCACCCGATTATGGAGTTCCTGCCGGCGAACAAAGCCTACCAGAGTACGCCTTACACCGGCTTTCGCACGTTCCTCAAGCTCACGCGCGACGGCGCAACAACGTTCTACGAACCGTTCGCCCCGTGGCAGACGGACGATGCGACACAGATGTTCATCGGCATGAACGAATTGGAGCTGCAAACCGCCAGCTCCGCGCACAACATCCAGACAAATGTGCTGTACTTCACGCTGCCGGGCGAGGATTTCGCCGGGCTGGTGCGACAGGTGACGTTCACCAACATCGGCGCAACGCCCGTGATCATGGAGGCGCTCGATGGAATGGCCTACGTGCAGCCCTACGGTGTGGACAACTGGGGGCTGAAAGAAATCGGGCGCACGCTCGAAGCATGGATGGGCGTCTTCAACATGGAGCGCGGCATCCCCTTCTACCGCTTCCAGGCCAGCGCCGGCGATACGGCGGAAGTCGCCGAAATCCAGGCCGGGCATTTCTACCTCGCCTTCGGCGACGACGGCGCGCTCCTACCCATGTTCGTGGATCCGGCTGTCGTGTTTGGCACCAACACCACGTTGAGCGCGCCGAATGGTTTCCTCGCCCACCCGCTGGATGCACTACGCGCGCAGCGGCAAATCACCGTGGGGCGCACGCCATGCGGCTTCTGCGGAACACAAGCGACACTGAAGCCTGGGCAAAGCCTCACGCTCAACGCCATCATCGGCCACGTCCGCGACATTGGACACATCCACCGGCAGCAGGCGCGCCTCACACAGCCTGCGTACCTGCGCGAAAAACGCGCCGAGGGCAACCGGCTCGTTGAACACCTGACGGATGTCGTCGCCACGCGCACCGCCGATCCCACCTTCGACGCCTACTGCCGCCAGACCTTCCTCGACAACGTGATGCGCGGCGGCTGGCCCGTGATTTTGGGCAGCGAAGAACGCCCATTCGTGTATCACATTTACTCGCGCAAGCACGGCGACCTGGAACGCGACTACAACGCCTTCTTCCTCGCCGCCGAACGCTACTCGCAGGGCAACGGCAACTACCGTGACGTCAACCAGAACCGCCGCTGCGACGTGTGGTTCAACCCACAGGTCGGCGATTTCAACGTGCTGTCGTTCCTCGAACTCATCCAGATTGACGGCTACAACCCGCTGGTGGTCAACGGCAGTCGCTTCACCCTCCCGCCGGACGCGCGCGACGCCGTCCTCGCGCTGGCAGATGACCCGGCGAAACTGGCGCCGCTCCTGGCGCGCCCGTTCACGCCGGGCGGGCTGCTCAAGGCTATCGCGGATCGTCACATTGGCCTCACCGTCGCGCCCGAAACCTTCATCACGGCGGCGCTAACCCATGCCGAACAACACTTCGAGGCCACGTTCGGCGAAGGCTACTGGATTGACCACTGGTTTTACAACCTCGATTTGATTGACAGCTACCTGGCGATCTATCCCGACCGCAAGCGCGCGCTCCTGTTCGACACCACGCTCCCCTACTTCGACAGCCCCGTCTTCGTCCAGCCACGCAGCAAGAAATACGTCCTCGCCGGCGAAGGCAAAGTCCGCCAATACGGCGCGATTTTGGAGGACGAAGAAAAGGCCGCGCTTATCGCCGCCCGCGCCACAACGCCCAATCTGCTGCGCACGGCGCACGGTCACGGCGATGTGTACCGGGCGACGGTCTTCGCCAAACTGCTGACGCTGGCGCTCACCAAATTCGCCAGCCTCGACCCGTGGGGCATGGGAATCGAAATGGAAGCGGGCAAGCCGGGCTGGTGCGACGCGCTCAACGGCCTGCCGGGACTGTTCGGCTCGTCGCTGTGCGAGACCTTAGAACTTGTGCGACTGCTGGGGTTTCTGCTTCAGACTATGTCGGAATTCCCGGATGAAAAAGTCGCCATCCCGCGCGAGCAGTCGGCGTTGCTGGACGCGCTCTTGCAGGCCTACCGGCAATGGGCACAGTCCAAAGATGCCGACCGTGAGTACGTCTACTGGGACGCCGTCGCCACCGCCCGCGAGACTTACCGCGAGCAGGTGCGATTCGGCATTGACGGCGAAACGGTCATCATAGCCTTCAACGTCCTGCTTCCCGCCCTCGTCGCTTTCAGCGGCAAAATCGAGGCCGGCATCCACCGCGCGCTGGCGCTGAACAACGGTCTGCCGCCCACCTACTTCGCCTATACCGTGACGGACTACACCGTGCTCGACGATACCGATCCGCAAGGCCGCCCCTACGTCAAGGCCAAACATTTCGAGCCGCGCGTCCTGCCGCTGTACCTGGAAGGCATCGTCCACACCCTCAAGCTGGTGACCGATCCAGAGGAAGCCCGTGCCCTGCACGCGCGCGTCAAAGCCGGCGACCTCTACGACCGCAAACTCGGCATGTATAAAGTCAACGCCTCGCTGGCGAACGAAACTCACGAAATCGGACGTGCCCGCGCCTTCACCCCCGGCTGGCTGGAAAACGAATCCATCTGGCTGCACATGGAGTACAAATACCTGCTCGAACTGCTCCGCGCGGGTCTTTACGAAGAATTCTTTGCCGACGCCAAAACGGCGCTCGTCCCCTTCCTCGATCCCGCCGTTTACGGACGCAGCCCGCTGGAAAACGCCTCGTTCCTCGTCAGCAGCGCGCACCCCGACGCCACACTGCACGGCGGAGGCTTCGTGGCGCGCCTCAGCGGCTCCACCGCCGAATTCTTGAGCATGTGGAACGTCATGTTCTTCGGCGCACAGCCGTTCTTTGTGCAGGACGGCGCCCTGCATCTGGCCCCCAAGCCCGCACTGCCCGGCTGGCTGTTCGACGCCGCCGGGACGGTCACGGCGACTTTCCTGGGCCGGTGTCCCGTCACCTACCACAACCCACACAAGCGCAACACTTTCGCGGCAGATGCGCAACCGCGCGCCATCACGCTGCACCTTGCCAATGATGATACCGTTACTATAGACGGGGCGATCATTGGTCCACCCTACGCCGCTCAAGTGCGTGACGGGCAAATTTCGCGGATTGACGTATATTTCGAGGGAGTAAGAAGTATGGAGTAAGAGGGAACTTTGATGATCGAATCCCTATCCCCAGTCCCCAATTACTGATTACCAATCCCATTACGAACCAGGAGCATAGGATGAGCAAAACTGACGTAACCGGCTGGCATTTTATAGATGATGAGAGGACCTTCGTGCTCGAAGCTCCCCACAAGACTAATTACCTGTATTTCCCGCTGGTGAACGAAGCGGGGATGATGTCTGTGGTCACGCCACTGCTTCACGGAGACGCGAAAACCGGTCAGAATACCTTTGTGATGACCCCGGTCTCCGTGGAAGACCTGCACAACACTCGCTCGGCGCGCAATTTTTGGGTCTACATTCACGGTGTCGGTCCGTGGTCGGCCACGGGCAACAGCGCGCCACAAATCGCGCAGACATTTGCTGACGACGCGGAAACGGTCACACTCGAAGGCGGCTTTCTCTGGCAGCGTGTCACCCGCGAGAATGTACGCCTGGGGTTGCGTGCTGCCATTACGAGCCTTGTGCCCGCATCCGCCGACACGGTGGAACTGTTGCAAGTGACGCTCACCAACACCGGCACAGCCCCGCTCACCTTCACGCCCACGGCGGCGATCCCCCTCTACGGACGCTCCGCCGACAATCTGCGCGATCACCGGCACGTCACCTCGCTGCTGCACCGCATCCGCACACACACCCACGGCGTCCTCGTGCGCCCCACCCTCTCCTTCGACGAGCGCGGGCACCAGCCCAACACCGTCACCTACGGCGTGCTCGGCGCCGAGGACAACGGCGATGCTCCCGTGTGCTTCTACCCCGTCGTCGAAGATTTCATCGGCGAAGGCGGCACGCTCGAATGGCCCCAGGCCGTCGTCGCGCCGGAAGAGGCCAAACCAGGCGTTCCTGCCGGAACGACGGTGGACGGTTACGAGGCCATCGGCGCGTTGCGCTTCCGCGATGTCACCCTGGAAGCCGGTGACTCTGTCACTTACGTGGTCATCATTGCCATTATGGATGGCGTCGCCAACCCAGACGCACTCATCGCCAGCTACGGCAATGCTGCCGCTTTCGATCACTGGTTCGAGCAGACGCGCGCTTACTGGCAGGCGAAACTGTCCCCGTTGACCTTCTGCACCGCCGATCCCACCTTCGACCGCTGGCTGAAGTGGGTGACGGTGCAACCCATTCTGCGGCGGCTCTTCGGCAACTCGTTCCTGCCGTACCACGATTACGGACGCGGCGGACGCGGGTGGCGCGACCTGTGGCAGGATTGTCTGGCATTGTTGCTGATGGAACCTGCCGATGTGCGTGAGCTATTGTTCAGCAGCTATGCCGGCGTGCGCAGCGACGGCAGCAACGCCACCATCATCGGCGCGAAGCCGGGCGAGTTCAAGGCCGATCGCAACAACATCCCCCGCGTATGGATGGACCACGGCGCGTGGCCACTGTTGACGACCCAACTTTATCTCGACGCTACCGGCGACCTGGATTTTCTGTTGCAAGAACAGGTCTATTTCAAAGATCAGTTCATCAACCGCGCTCAGAGCCTCGATCTGGCCTGGCGTCCTGAAGACGGTACGCAATTGAAAACGGCCTCCGGTGAAGTCTATCGTGGCACCATTCTCGAGCACCTGCTCATCCAACATCTCACGGCGTTCTTCAACGTGGGCGAACACAATATCATCCGCCTCGAAGGGGCAGATTGGAACGACGGCATGGACATGGCGCGACGACGCGGAGAAAGTGTGGCCTTCACTGCGTTGTACGCGGGCAACCTGCGCACGTTGAGCGAACTGGTGTTGGCACTCCGCACGCCGGATAACGAAAAAGTCGAACTGGCCGTCGAGCTGATCGCGTTGCTCGATACGCTTAGCGAACCGGTGGATTACGCGGACGTCGCCGCCAAACAGGCGCGCCTGGCAGCGTACTTCGCGGCAGTACACCCCACCGTCTCCGGCGAGAAAGTCACGGTGAGCCTGCGCGCTCTGGCAGACGACCTCGCCGCCAAAGCCGATTGGCTGACCGAACACTTGCGCCAGCAAGAGTGGATCGAGAATGTGGAGGGGTTTGGCTGGTTCAACGGCTACTACGATGAAGACGGACAACGTGTCGAGGGGGATCACCCCAATGGTGTACGAATGACGCTCACCGGGCAGACGTTTGTGCTGCTCGGCGACGTGGCAACGGCGGAACAGGCGCGTGCCATCGTCGCGGCGGCGGACCGCTACCTCTACGCCGGAAATATGGGCGGCTACCGGCTCAACACCGACTTCGGGGAGGTGCTGCTCAATCTGGGGCGTTGCTTCGGCTACGCCTACGGGCACAAGGAGAACGGGGCGATGTTCAGCCACATGGCCGTGATGTATGCCAACGCGCTTTACCGGCGCGGCATGGTCCACGAAGGGTACAAGGTGCTGGACACTCTTTACCGCCACTGCTGCAATTTCGCCGTCAGCCGAATGTATCCCGGCATCCCCGAATACGTCAATCCACGCGGGCGCGGGATGTATCCGTACCTGACCGGCTCGGCAAGCTGGTACCTGCTCACGTTGGTCAACGAGGTTTTCGGCGTCAAGGGACGACGTGGCGCGCTGTTGCTTGATCCCAAGCTCGTCGCCGCGCAATTCGATGCGGACGGAAACGCGGGCATCCAAACCCTGTTCGCCGACCGGCAACTACGCGTCGTGTACCACAACCCGAAACGGTTGGAGTACGGCAACTATGCCATCGAGACGGTCACGTTAAACGGCGCACCTGTTTCATTCGAGCATCGAGGTCACGCAGCACTGCTACCGCGCACAACGCTCCTAGCATTGGCGGAGGGACAGACACACACATTGGACGTGCATCTAGCCGCTCAATAAGTATTGTCATAGTTTTCCCCATGCTGTCAGCAGATTAAGCGGATTTAGCAGATGACAAAGACTACAGAGGTCTGAGCACGTGCTGCGCCTTGCAGGTGCAGGTATGTGCGCAACTAGGCGCCGCATGAGGCTTTTGTAGTCTGGCGGCGGTTTACAACACGTGTCGTAATGCCGCCGCCACCGCCTCGTTGACCGAGCGGTACGTGGGGATGCCCTGCGCCGCCA
>ENA-UOWE01000096-UOWE01000096.1-activated-sludge-metagenome-genome-assembly--contig:-NODE-96-length-125553-cov-12.764825_pt1 | contig 125553 bp, 94 predicted proteins | sample MGYA00249841_ERZ761562 | MGnify/ENA primary metagenome ERZ761562 (study PRJEB28883, sample SAMN05720200) | activated sludge metagenome | isolation source: Anaerobic digester | place: Japan... | reverse complement strand
CGGCGGCGGCATCTTCACCAAGGCCGCGGACGTCGGCGCCGACCTGGTCGGCAAGACCGAAGCCGGCATTCCCGAAGACGATCCCCGCAACCCCGCCGTCATCGCCGACAACGTCGGTGACAACGTCGGCGACGTCGCCGGCATGGGCGCCGATCTCTACGAATCCTACTGCGGCTCGATCCTCGCCACGGCCGCCCTGGGCGCCTCGGCGTTCGGCATCGGCCAGTATGCGAACCTCCAGCTGAACGCAATCCTGCTCCCGATGGCCATTTCCGGCGTCGGCATCTTCGCCTCGCTGATCGGCGTCTACTTCGTGAAGACCCACGAGGACGCGACCCAGAAAGACCTGCTCGGTTCGCTCGGCTGGGGCATCAACGTTTCGGCTGTCCTGACCGGCATCGCCGCCGGCGTGCTGACCTACATCATGCTGCCCGGTCACTTCAACGTGTTCGGTTCGATCCTCGCCGGCCTGATCTCGGGCATCATCATCGGCTGGGCGACCGAGTATTACACCGCCAGCGATTACGAGCCGACCCAGGAAGTCGCAGGCCAGTCGACCACCGGCCCGGCCACCGTCATCATCGCGGGTATGGCCAACGGCATGATGTCGACCGGTATCCCGGTCGTCACGGTCGGCGTCGCGGTTCTGTTCGCCTACGGCTTCGCAGGCGGCTTCGAGAACTCCGCCATGGGTCTCTACGGCATCGGCATAGGCGCGGTCGGCATGCTCGCCACGCTGGGCATCACGCTCGCCACCGACGCCTACGGCCCGATCGCCGACAATGCCGGCGGCAACGCCGAGATGTGCCACATGAATCCCGAAGTGCGCAAGCGCACCGACGCCCTTGACTCGCTCGGCAACACGACCGCCGCGACGGGCAAAGGCTACGCGATCGGCTCCGCCGCCCTCACCGCCATGGCCTTGCTCGGCGCCTACGTCGAAGAACTGCGCGTCGGCCTGATCCGCATGGCCAACACCTCGGGCGAGCTGATCGACAAGTTCATCTTCGTCGAGAAGAAGCCGGTTCCCGTGCAGTTCGCCACCATGCACGACTTCATGACCTTCTACGACGTGAACCTGATGAACCCGCAGGTGCTCGTCGGCGTGTTCCTGGGCTCGATGCTCGTCTTCGTGTTCTGCGCGATGACGATGAAGGCCGTCGGCCGCGCCGCGCACAGCATGGTCGAGGAAGTCCGCCGCCAGTTCAAGGAAATCCCCGGCCTGCTGAAGGGTGAAGCCGGCGCCAAGGCCGACTACGCATCCTGCGTCGCGATCTCGACCCAGGGCGCCCAGAAGGAAATGATCACGCCCAGCCTCATGGCGATCATCGTCCCGATCCTCGTCGGCCTGTTCCTCGGGCCGAGCGGCATCATGGGCCTGCTGATCGGCGGCCTCTCGACCGGTTTCACGGTCGCCGTCATGATGGCGAACGCCGGCGGCAGCTGGGACAACGCGAAGAAATACGTCGAGTCCGGCCAGTTCGGCGGCAAGGGTTCCGACTGCCACAAGGCGACCGTCGTCGGCGACACGGTCGGCGATCCATTCAAGGACACGTCGGGGCCGTCGCTCAACATTCTGATCAAGCTCATGAGCATGGTGGCCGTTGTCGTGGCCGGTCTCACGGTCAGCTACTCGCCCAAGGTCCAGTATGTTCTCGGCTTCAACCCGACCGAGCACCGCTACAAGGAAGAAGCCAACCTCGCCGTGAAGGACGGCACGCTCAAACTGCCCGACCCGAAGACCGCGGGTATCGCTTCCAGCGCCATGGGGATGCAAGACGAGGACGATCCCTTGATGGGCTCCGATGACACGATCCTGGCCGAAGACGAGGAAGGCCTGCTCGGTGACGATCTTGCGACCGATACCGTCCAGCAGGAACCGGCCGCCGCACCGGCCCCCGCAACGCCCGCGCCGGCGACTCCGGCCCCGGCCGCGACGCCCGCCCCGGCCGCGACACCCGCCCCAGCCCCGGCGGACAGCGGTTTCGGCGGATTCGACGAGCCCGCCAAGCCTGCCGCTCCGGCTCCGGCCGCTGAGCCTGCCGCTCCGGCAGCAGCCCCCGCTCCGGCCGCGGCTCCTGAACCCAAGCCGGCCGAAGGCGCTGCAACCGCCTCCCCGGCGGCCGACGGATTCGGCGACCTGTAATCGCTCCCGAAACGCCCCTTCCGAAAGGAAGGGGCGTTTTTTCTGGGATGTGGGATTCGTTTGGCATACCGATCCCTCCTGAATCTGCGGATGTCTCCCTGAATCCGAAGTTTTTTGGAGCTTCTCAGCGATACAATGGCCTGAAGGAAGATCGTCGCGTATGAGCCAGTGGGATCTGATCGTCGCGGGCGCGGGGCCGGCCGGGATGATGGCGGCCATCACCGCGGCCCGACGGAGAGCGCGGGTACTGGTGATCGAGCAACGTTCCCACCCCGGTGCCAAGTTACGGGCATCGGGCGGGGGTCGGTGCAACATCACCAACACCCTCGACACGGCGACATTCATCGGCCGGTTCGGTCGGGAGGGCCGGTTCATGAAGCCCGCTCTCGAAGCGTTCGACCACCGTGCCCTCATTGCCTTCCTCGCGGAGATCGGGGTGCAGACACATGCGCCGGACGGGTTCCGGGTGTTCCCGGTCACGCACGACGCCGCAACCGTCACGTCTGCCCTCGAGGCCGAACTGGCGCGACTCGGCGTCGAAGTCGCGACGGAGCGCCGGGTGAAGCGCCTGCGCTTTGCGAACGGCCGCGTCGAGGGCCTGGAAACCCCGGACCATTTCTATTCATCTAATTATATAATAATCGCGACAGGCGGCATGGGATATCCGTCGCTCGGCGGCTCGGGCGACGGATATGGTTTTGCCCGCTCAACCGGCCACACCGTCACGGACGTGTTTCCCGCCATGCTGCCGCTCAAAACGAAGGAGACATGGGTGAAGAACTGTCGGGCTGACACGATCGGCAAGGCGGAACTGCGCATCGATCTCCCGAAAGCGAAGCACGCGCGCGCCGTCGGCGATCTGATCTTCACGAACGAGGGCATCCGCGGGCCCGTCGTTCTGGATCTTGCCCGCGAGATCACACCGCTGCTCGCGCGTCACGGCGAGGTCCCTCTTCTCGCGAATCTCACAAAAGGAAGAAACGAAGAGGAAATACGGATTCATCTCAGAAAATATGCATCCGAGCACGCGCAGCTGCGCATCGGCGAACTCGTCGCAACGCTCGTTCCCGCGCCACTTTCCCGCGAACTCTGCCTTCTCGCCGGTATCGACCCGTTTCTCGCGCCGTGCCGGGTCCCGCCCTCCCTTCGCGACCGTCTGATCAAATTGCTCGCCTGGACGCCGCTGACGGTGACGGGGCACGGAGGTTTCGAACAGGCGATGGCGACGCGCGGCGGCGTTTCCCTGAAGGAAATCCGGCCCGAGACACTCGAAAGCCGGCTCGTAAAAGGTCTCTTCTTCTGCGGCGAGGTGCTGAACCTCGACGGCCCGTGCGGGGGGTTCAACCTCCAGTGGGCGTTTTCCAGCGGCTTTCTCGCAGGCCACTTGGGCGGATCATCTCCAGAATGAAACTCATCCGTTCGCCCTGAGCTCGTCGAAGGGCGTGAGGCTCTCGTGCGTCGACAGGCTCAGCACGAACGGGAACACTCTCATGTCTTTTGTCGCGCAGGAATCAATCGACCACCACGTCACGGACACGCTTTGTCTCCGAAGCCGTATCTGCTAGAATGAGCCGACCACGACGCCAGGTTTCATCGCCGCAGGAGGTCATCATGAAAGAGCCGCTCACCAGGGTTCCGCTCATACCGGCGGTTCTCTGGTTCAGTCTTTTCTTCGCGAATCCGTCAGCCGCAACGGCCGAAGAGCGGCTTCTGCTTTCAGGGAAGCGTCAGAACATCTGGGATTTGTACTGGGCCGCGGAAACGTCCGGGACGATCCGTCTCGAACCGATCACCAGAACCCCCGAACCCGAGGGGAACCCCGCATACTGGGCACGGCACGATCTCATCCTGGCGACGGTTCAGCGCGCCTCGGGCGTCTTCGGTCTGACAGCGTTCACGCCGACCGGCGAAGAACGCTGGCGCTGGGACTCGCCCTCGGCAGGAGCCAGCGTTGGCTGGGCCCAGCCGTCACCCTGGGACGACCGGATTCTCGCGGTGCTGGAGCTGCCGGACGGCTCCACCGAAGTCGGCATGATCGATCTCGCGGAGCATCCCGGACGCGAAAGCGCCTGGCAGACAATTTCGGGGGATGGCCGCCCCGGGGGACAGCCCGCATGGTATGCCCCCAACGTCATCCTGCTGTCGCGGGTGAACCCGGACGGGAGCTTCGATCTGTGCGAACACGACCTTGCAGACGGCAGCGAGCGGACCATCGTCCACGGCGGGAGAAACTGGCAAGTCGCCACCGGTCCAAACGGCGGAGACCCCGTATTGTTCACCCGACGCGTGGGTCAGACGTCCGCCATTTTCCGGCTGCGTCGCCGGCCCGACGGCACCTGGGACGAAGAGCAGGTCTCCCAGGCCCGCCCGTATGACTGGCAACCGAGCGTTTCCCCCGACGGACGCGAGACGCTCTTCCTGTCGCTTCGGCAAGGGAACTTTCGGCTCGTCAGGCGGTCTCTCGAAACGGGGTGCGAGCGCGAGATCGAACTTCCCGGCCTCGAGTCGGCGTATCACCCAACCCTGGTCATCGCCCCCGCGCAGACCGCCGGCATTCCCGGTCCTGGCCAGGCGAGCAGTCTCACCAGCAAAGCCCCGGACTGATTATTATATCTTATTTTATATTATTCTGATGGCGAAGGCGGGGCAGCCGGGGGCGCAGTAGCCGCAGACGATGCATTTCTTTTCGTCGATGGCGGGCGCCGTTTTCCCTTCCCGGAACGAAAGGGCGTTCTGCTGGCAGAGGCTGATGCACAGGCCGCAATGACGGCAGAGCGCCTCGTTGATGAAGAGGCGGCGTCGCTGATGCATCGCCCGCCGTTCGAGTTCGAGATCGACGGGGTTTCCGGATGCCGTCGCCACGTTCATCTTCAACTCGTCGTCGCCGGTCATCCCGACGACGATCGCATCGACTTCGGGTCTGCCGAGCACCCATTCCAGGGCGGCTTTCGCGTCGCCCCGCAAGTGCCCGCCGCCGAGGGGCTTCATGGCATACGCGCCTTTTCCCTGTCGTTTTGCCCCGGCGAGCACGTCCAGCATCGCATCGAGCGACTCGTCGATGATGCCGAAGCCGTCGCGGTTCAGCATCGGGTGGAGCACGTCGAACCGCGGGTCGGCGGCAAGAAGCCGCATCACTCCGACGAAATGCGAACTCGCGCCGATCGCGCGAACGCGCCCGGTCCGTTTAGCGGCCAACAGGGCGTTCAGCGCCCCTTCACGTTCACGGAAATCCGCTTCGTCACGCACGGCGTGGAGGAGGAACACGTCGATGGCAGGCAGGCCGAGGGCGTTCAGCGCCTCGTCGATCGCGACGTTCATCGCCTCTTCGGTTTTCGCCGCCGACTTGGTCGCAACGACCGGCCGTTCGCCGGTCCAGCGCCGCAGGGCCGAGGCAACCTGCGGATACGAGCCGTACATCTGCGCCGTGTCGATGAACCGGATGCCCGCTTCCAGGGCGCGCAGCAGGAGATCGCCGCCGGCCTCGATGTCGAGTCCGCGCTGCATCGGGCTCATGGTGAGGGTTCCGAATCCCAGTCTGGTTACCTCGACGCCCGATGTTCCCAGTTTCCGCCGCTCGAGCATGCCGCACCTCCGCCGTCAGATTGTCATGAAGATACCACACATTACTACTCGTCTCCCAGGTAACACGACAATCACCCGCATACTCGATACCGTTCGTGCTGAGCTTGTCGAAGCACGAATGCACTCGCCCTTCGACAAGCTCAGGGCGAACGGCTGTGCCATGTCGGTCCGGCGGCAATATATTTTACTCGTGATAGCTGTCGCCTAACATATGAGACGAGTAGTATCGTGTTCACAGCGGGGTGAAACCCGCCCCGACACCAGCAGGGCTTTTCCGCGCGGTTTCGTTGCGAGGGAAGCGCGGGCGTGGTACAGTTGCATGAACTCAGATGGGTGGGGGGCAGTATGTCGGTCGAGCGGTTCGAGAATGCTCTTCGGTGTGACGTCAAGGCGGCCTGCGGATGTACCGAACCGGTCACCATCGCGCTTGCGGCGTGCCATGCGGCGCGTCAGGCGGGAGGGACGGTCCGGAAGATCAGGCTGAACGTCTCGACGAACCTGTTCAAGAATGCGATGGAAGTCGGCATCCCCGGCACGGGGGGCGCGCACGGCATCCCGCTTGCGGCGGCTCTGGGCGTTCACGCGCCTCACGCGACGCCGGACCTGCGGCTGTTGTCGAGCATCGACGCCGCGTGGCTGGAGAAAGCACGCCGGATGGTTGCGGACGGGGCGGTGCAACTCCATATCGATCAGAAGCAGGCCGGACTCCGGATCGAGGCGGATGTCGAAAGCGACCAAGGTACAGGCCGCGCGATCATCGCCGACAGCCACGAGAACCTGACGCTTCTGGAGAAAGACGGCCGCGTCGTCCATAAGGTTGCCCCGAAGCCGGGCTCGGCCTCGAGTGAGGTCATCGAGCGCCGACGCGCCATCGCCGAGATGCCATTCGTCGAGTTATACCATTCGCTTCCGCTTCTCGGCCGCGGCACGCGCGACTTTCTGCTCGAAGGCGTCGCGATGAACCGGAAGGTCGCGGAAGCCGGCCTGCAGGGCGAAGGAAGCCTCAACATCGGCCTGGCGTACCGGAAGCTGCTCGAGAACGGCTGGATGGGAAACGACCTGATCAACCGGGCGAAACTTCTCACCTCCGCGGCGGTCGACGCCCGCATGTCGGGCTGCAGCCTGCCGGTCATGACCTCGGCCGGCTCGGGGAACCAGGGCCTCACCGTAACGCTCCCGCTTTTCATTCTGGCCGAGCAGCTCCGCAGCACGCAGGACCAGCTCACCGAGGCGCTGGCCCTCGCCCACGCGGTCACCTCGATCCTGAAGTATCACACCGGCACCCTCTCGGCCATGTGCGGCTGCGTCGTCTGCGCCGGAAGCGGGCTGACGGCGGGCGCCGCCCATCTGCTGGGAGGAGGCCTCGACACGATCGGGGCGGCGGTCAACAATATGGTGGCAAGTATAACCGGTATTATTTGCGACGGCGCCAAGGTCGGCTGTGCGGTCAAGCTGGTCTGCGCCGTCGATGCCGCGTTCCAGGGCGCGTTCATGGCCATGGAGGGGCTCCGGTTGCCTCTCAGTAACGGCGTCATCGGCAACACGATCGAGGAGAGCCTGAGGAACATCGGCCGCATCGCCGCGCCGGGAATGCTCGAGACCGACGAGCAGATTCTCGCGATCATGGTCGGCAAACCATCCTGACACATTTCATTCCGGCGGACCGGGGAGAGATATCGTGACGCAACTGTTCGAGATCCAGCGCGCTTCGAAACTCGCCGGCGAGGTGAAACTGCCGGGCGACAAATCCATCTCCCACCGGACGCTCCTTCTCGGCGCGCTCGCGGACGGGCCCTGCCGGGTCAGGCATCTCGGGCGGGGATGGGACATCGCGGCGACGGTCGGAGCGCTGCGGGCTCTCGGCGTCGAGATCGATTATTACGGCGAATCCGAGGCGACGATCCACGGTCCCGGCGGCGCGGCGAGATTTCGAGAACCGTCGCGTATTCTCCCCTGTCTCAACTCGGGAACCACCGCTCGCCTTCTCGCCGGCGTCCTGGCGGGCGCCCCCGTCTTCGCCGTCCTGACCGGCGACGATTCCCTCCGGAACCGCCCAATGCGGCGCATCGTCGAACCACTGCGCGAGATGGGGGCGACGATCGACGGCCGCGACGACGGCTCGCGACTGCCGTTGGCGATCCGCGGGCGGGAGCTGCTCGATCCGATCGACTGGACGATGGAGGTCGCCTCGGCGCAAGTCAAGTCGGCGATCCTGCTCGCCGGCCTGTCGGCGGACGGCGAGACGACGGTGCGCGAACCGTTCCTCACGCGGGATCACACGGAGCGTTTGCTCCGGCTGATGGACGTCCCGGTCCGGACCGAGGGCCTCGAGCATACTATAACAGGCGGTATTATACCGCATGCTTTTGACGTGACCGTCCCGGGCGATCCCAGCAGCGCGGCGTTCATCGCCATCGCGGCGGCGTGCCTGCCCGGCAGCCTCGTCACGTTCCGCGATCTTTCGCTCAATCCGGGGCGCACGGCCTATCTCGAGGTTCTTCGGCGCATGGGCGGCAACGTCGGCATTTCCCCGTCTCCGAACGACGACTGGGAGCCGCGCGGCGACGTGGCCGTCGGCGGGGCCGGGCTTCACGGGGTCACCATCGGGCCGGAGGAGGTACCGGGACTGATCGACGAACTTCCCGTGCTCGCCGTGGCCATGTCGGTCGCCGAGGGCGTTTCGGAGGTGCGGGGTGCGGTCGAGCTCCGGCGCAAGGAGTGCGACCGGATCCAGTGCATGATCCGGGAGTTGCGGGCGTTCGGCGTCGACGCCGTGGAGCTGGACGACGGCTTCCGGATCGCCGGTGGGCCGCGCCTGCGCGCGCCGGCCGTGAGCGAATCGCACGGCGACCATCGTCTGGCGATGAGCCTGGCGGTCGCGGGTCTGATCGCCGACGGCGTCACGCGGCTTCGCGGCACCGAGCATATCGACATCTCGTTTCCCGGATTCGAACGGCTGCTGAGAAGTCTCGCACGCTGAACCGGCCGGGGCCGTCCGCAAGCCGCGGGGGGAGCGCGTTTCCGGCCGATATTTTTCTCTTGCATTACGACGAAAAATGGTGTACATTGGCTGCCACTAAGTCTACGTCTTTCCTTTTCGAAGGCGTATTTTTCGAGGAGTCGTCGTGATGTCAGATCGCAAGAGTGATGCCCGCGCAGCGAGCGTCATCGCGATCGATGGGCCGGCCGGTGCGGGGAAAAGCACCGTCGCCAAGAGGGTTGCCGAAAAGCTTGGATGGTCCTACCTGGACACCGGCGCGATGTATCGCGCCATCACATTCAAGGCCTTGAGCAACAAGATCGATTTCGCCGATCAGCAGCGTCTGTATACCTGCGCTCGTTCGTCGAGCATCCGGTTTGTCGAGCGGAAGGGTTCGGCCCTTCCGGCGGTCTTTCTCGATAATCACGACGTCACCGAAGCGATCCGCGATCCCGAGGTTTCGCGGAACGTTTCCCACGTGGCCAAGGACGCGAAGGTTCGCGAGTGCATGACGAAGATGCAGCGCGAGATCGGCTCGCGGGGCCACTGGGTCGTGGACGGCCGGGATATCGGGACGGTCGTGTTTCCCGAAGCCGCAACCAAGATATTCCTCACCGCTTCCATCCGGGAGCGGGCCCGCAGACGCCTCGAGGAGCTTCAGGCGAAGGGGTTTGCCGGCAGTCTCGAAAGCCTCATGGAAGAGATCGCGAAACGTGACGAGATCGATTCCAATCGTGAGGTCGCCCCGCTGAAACAGGCGGACGGTGCAGTTCTCGTGGATACAACCGACCTTACCATCGAACAGGTGGTGGACCGGATCATTTCAATCGCAACAGTCAAGGATGCCCATATCCAGACGGAGGAACGTATGTCAGACAAGAATTCTACCGCTACATCCAAGCAGGAAGCCCCCATGGACGATTCCAACATGACCATGGAAGAACTCGAACGGGAGATGAGCGGTGAGTTCAAAACAATCCGCAACGGCGCGATCGTGACGGGAACGATCATCGAGATCACCCCGACCGGCGTCTACGTCGATCTCGGCTACAAGAGCGACGGCGTCATTTCCTCCGAGGAGTTCGAAGGCAGCACGAAGGACCTGAAGGTCGGCGAGAAGATCCGCGTGTATGTGAAACGCGTCGACGACGGAAATGGCCAGCTGACCCTCAGCCACCGCCGCGCCCGCGAAGCGGACGCCTGGGAAGACATCCAGACCGCGTTCAACAACAAGACCCCGATCGAGGGCGTGCTCAAGGAGCGCATCAAGGGCGGCTACAACGTCGATATCGGCGGCGTGCGCGCCTTCCTGCCCCAGAGCCAGCTTTCGCACGGCAAGAACACCAAGGAGTTCATGGGCAAGTCGTTCCCGATGACCGTGACCGAGTTCGACCGCCGCCGGAAGAACGTCGTCGTGTCCGAGCGCGCCGTTGTCGAGAGTTCGCGCAACAAGCGCCGCGAAGAGCTGTTCTCGAAGTATCAGGTCGGCGACATGATCAAGGGGACCGTTTCCCGCATCGTCGAGTACGGCGCGTTCATCGATCTCGGCGACGGGGTCGAGGGCCTCATCCACCGCAACGACCTGAGCTGGTCCGTCATCACGGATCCGAAGGAAGTCGTGCAGGTCGGCGAGGAGATCGAGGCGAAGATTCTCAAGATCGACAACGAGAAGGGCAAGATCGGCCTTGGCCTCAAGCAGAAGAAGGACGATCCGTGGGCCACCGTCGACCAGCGCTACGAGCCCGGCCGCCGGTATCAGGGCAAGGTCAAGAACCTGATGGACTTCGGCGCGTTCGTCGAGCTGGAAGAAGGCGTCGAGGGCTTGGTCCATATTTCCGACCTGTCCTGGGCGCGCAACGTGCGGCATCCCAGCGACATCGTCAAATCCGGCGACTCGATCCAGGTCGTCGTGAAGGAAATCGACAAGACCAAGAAGCGCATCTCCCTTTCCTATAAGGACACCCAGTCCCATCCGTGGGACGGCATCGAGAGTCGGTTCAAGATCGGCGACACCGTTCCCGGCAAGGTGAACAACCTGACCGACTTCGGCGCCTTCGTCGAGATCGCCGACGGCATCGAAGGTCTGCTGCACATCTCCGACATGGATTGGGTCAAGAAGATCAACCATCCGAAGGAAGTGCTCGAAAAAGGCCAGGAGATCCAGGTCAAGATCCTCAATATCGACGTCAAGAACCGCCGCCTGTCGCTCGGGCTCAAGCAGACCATGACCGACCCGTGGGACGCCCTCGACAACACGTACAACGTCGGCGATGTCGTCACCGGCGTCGTGAAGAACCTCGTCACTTACGGGGCGTTCGTCCAGCTCGAGAACGGCCTCGAAGGCCTGCTGCACATTTCCGAGTTCTCGTGGCTCAACGATGTGAAAGACCCGTCGCAGGTCCTCAAGGTCGGCGACCAGGTGACGGTCAGCGTTTATGAAGTCGACAAGTCCAAGCAGAAGATCGGCCTCTCGCTGCGCCGGCTGTCCGATGACCCGTGGAAGGGCATCGAGAAGCGGTTCCCGACGAACTCGATCCAGAGCGGCATCGTCAAGACGCTGGACAACAACGGCGTCGAGATCGAGCTGTGCGACGGCGTGACCGGCTTCATTCACGTCTCTCAGATCGCGCAGAACCGCGTTCAGCACCCGAGCGAAGCCGTGAAGGAAGGCGACAAGGTCACCTTCAAGGTTCTCGAGATCGACCGCAAGAACCGCCGGCTCAAGTGCTCGATCAAGGAAGCGGTTCTCGACAGCGACCAGCGCGAACTCCGCAAGTTCCAGGCACAGTCATCGGAGGGCTTCTCCGACACGATCGGCGATCTGCTCCGCGACAAGCTCGCTTCGCTCAAAGAGCAGCTGAAGGATTGAGAGACGCACGCGTTGCGCATCTCAACCGAACCATTCACATGACCGGCAGCCCCTCCGATTCGCGGGGGGCTGTCGGTTTCTTTTCCCCCGACACATCAATCTGAATCCAAGGAGGTTTTACGTCAATGGCGAAGAAAATTGGTATCAACGGGTTTGGCCGCATCGGGCGCATGGTGTTCCAGGCGATCTGCGATCAGGGGCTTCTCGGCAAGACGTTCGATGTCGTCGCGGTCGTTGATGTCTCGACGGATGCGGATTATTTTGCATATCAGATGAAATATGACTCGGTGCAGGGCAAGTTCAAGCACGCCGTCACCACCGAGAAGAGCGATCCTTCCAAGACCGAGAACGACGTCATCGTCGTGAACGGTCACAAAATCCGCTGCGTCGCGGCCACCAAGACCCCGGCCGAGCTGCCGTGGAAGGCCCTGGGCGTCGAGTACGTCATCGAGTCGACCGGCCTGTTCACCGAGTCAGAGAAGGCCAAGGGCCATCTCGACGCGGGCGCGAAGAAGGTCATCATCTCGGCCCCCGGCAAGGGTGACGTGAAGACGATCGTCATGGGTGTCAACGAGCAGGAATACGACGCGTCCAAGCACCATATCGTCAGCAACGCCAGCTGCACCACGAACTGCCTGGCGCCCGTCGTCCATGTGCTCCTGAAGGAAGGCATCGGCATCGAGACCGGCCTGATGACGACGATCCACGCCTATACCGCGACCCAGAAGACCGTCGACGGCCCGTCGAAGAAAGACTGGCGCGGCGGGCGCGCGGCCGCGATCAACATCATACCGTCCACCACCGGCGCCGCCAAGGCCGTCGGCGAAGTGCTTCCCGCGACCAAGGGCAAGCTGACCGGCATGGCGTTCCGCGTGCCGACCCCGACCGTCTCGGTCGTCGACCTGACGTTCCGCGCCGCCCGCGACACCTCGATCGAGGAGATCGACAGCCTGATGAAGAAGGCCTCCGAGAGTTATCTGAAGGGCATTCTGGGCGTGACGAGCGAAGAACTGGTCTCGACCGACTTCATTCACGATCAGCGCTCCTCGATCTACGACTCGCTGGCCACCGTTCAGAACAACCTGAAGGGCGAGAAGCGTTTCTTCAAGGTCGTGTCGTGGTACGACAACGAGTGGGGCTACAGCTGCCGCGTGTGCGACCTGCTCAGCCACATGATGAAGCACGACAAATAATATTCCGGCGTATTGAATTACCGAGAGGAGGAACTCCGCTCCATGTTTAGAACGATTCGCGACATCCAGTTCAAGGGCAAGCGCGCCCTCGTGCGCGTCGACTTCAACGTCCCGCTCGACAAGTCGCTGAACATCACCGACGACACCCGCATGCGGGCTGCCGTGCCCACGCTGAAGCACATCATCGACCAGGGCGGGAGGCTCGTCATCATGAGCCATCTCGGCCGCCCCAAGGGCGGACCGGACCCGAAGTATTCGCTCAAGCCGCTCGTCAAGCATCTGAGCGATCTTCTCGGCAGGCCGGTCTCCTTCGCGAACGACTGCATCGGTGACGAGGCGGCCAAACTTGCGAAGGGGCTGAAGGACGGCGAGGTCCTGATGCTCGAGAACCTCCGCTTCCACGCGGAGGAGGAGAAGAACGACGCCGCGTTCAGCAAGGCTCTGGCGAGCCTCGGTGAGATCTACGTCAGCGACGCGTTCGGAACGGCGCATCGCGCGCACGCTTCGACGGCCGGCGTTGCCGACATCCTGCCGGCGTTCGCCGGGTTCCTGATGGAGAAGGAAATCACCTACCTCAACAAGGTCACTCAGTCGCCCGAGCGGCCGATGGTCGCGATCATGGGCGGGGCCAAAGTCAGCGACAAGATTCTCGTCATCGAGAATCTGCTGACCAAGGTCGACTCGCTACTGATCGGCGGCGGCATGGCGTTCACCTTTCTGAAGGCGCAGGGAAAGCAGATCGGCAAGTCGCTGTGCGAGGCCGACAAGCTCGACGTTGCCCTCAAGATCCTCGAGACCGCGAAGAAGCTCGGCAAGACCATCCTGCTTCCGGTCGACGTGGTCGTCGCCGCCGAGATCAAGGAAGGCGTTGCCGTGCAGACGGTCGATACGAACGCGATGCCGGCCGACCAGCTCGGCCTCGATATCGGCCCGAAGACGGTCGCCGCTTTCAACGCCGAGCTGAAGAAGGCGAAGACGGTGCTCTGGAACGGCCCGATGGGCGTGTTCGAAACGAAGCCCTTCGACGCCGGCACCCGGGCGATCGCCGAGACGATGGCGTCGCTGAAGGCAGTGACGGTCGTCGGCGGCGGAGACTCGGTCGCCGCGATCGAGCAGATGGGCGCCGCCGAGAAGGTGTCGCACGTCTCCACGGGCGGCGGCGCATGCCTCGAGTATCTGGAAGGCAAAACGCTGCCGGGCATCGAGATCTTCTCGCGCGACATCAAGAACATGGTCGGAGGAGCCTGACATGCCTACGTCACGCCGTCCCCTGATCGCCGCCAACTGGAAGATGCACAAGGTGACCGGCGAGGCCAAGAGCTTCGTCGCCGCCCTGCAGCCGAAGATCGCGAACGTCCGTGAGCGCGACGTGCTGATCTGCCCGCCGTTCCCGCTGATCTACCCGGTCGACCAGGCCCGCAAGGAGACCAAGATCCTCCTCGGGGCGCAGAACATGTATTTCGAGGAGAAGGGCGCGTTCACGGGCGAGGTTTCGGCCGCGATGCTGAAGGATCTTCACTGCGAATTCGTGATCCTGGGCCATTCTGAGCGCCGCTGGGTGTTCGGCGAATCCGACGAGCTGATCAACCGAAAGGTGCTGGCAGCCGTCAAGAACGGGCTGATCCCGATTCTCTGCGTCGGCGAGAAGCTCGACGAGCGCGAGAAGAACCTGACCGAGCAGGTCATCCTGAATCAGATGGATCGCGATCTGAAGGATGTCCCCGAGAACGCGATCGGCACCATGGTCGTGGCCTACGAGCCTGTCTGGGCCATCGGCACCGGCAAGAACGCCTCGACGAAGGACGCGCACGACGCGATCGCGTTGATCCGCGAGTTCCTGCACAGCCGGTACGGCAGCTCGGCGGCCGACAAGACCCGCATCCTGTACGGCGGCTCGGTCAAGCCCGACAACATGAAGACCTACATGAGCCAGCCCGGCATCGACGGAGCCCTGGTTGGAGGCGCGAGCCTCGATCCCGACTCGTTCGCCCAGCTGATCAGCTACTGACCCTGACGATCGGATACGACCCGCCGCGCACAAGCCGGCGGGTCGTTGTTTTTCCACGAAACTTTCATGGAACATCCGTATATGACGCTGAAGAGATTTTATGCGATGATAGACAGGACGGTTCGAAAACGGTCGGGGTTTCGGACAAAGACACGCAGATATAGAGAAAAAAATATTTTATGAATTCCGTGATTCGCAGATGCGCATCTGATCATCGGTATTGCTCGACAGGGGCGGGTTTCAAACCCTCCTCCACATCGGATACAGGACAATGTGCCCGACAACAGCCTCTGTGTCTCTGCGACTCCGTGGTTTCGTTTTCCGTTGTGCGACGGCCAAGGATTTCTCAGGAGGCCGCGTGAGCATACGCTTCAAGATCGGCATCGGGTTTGCCCTGATGATCGTGGCCCTGACCGGCCTCATCATTTCCTGGGGCGCGCGCACGCTCGGGTTGCAGCTCGAGGAGGCCGACCTGGGCAAGCTCACCTCTCTCCGCGACTCCGTCATCCTGGAGTGGAGTCGCGAAAAAGGCGCGCTGGCAAGCGTCGCAGGCGAGATCACGCCGGTGCTCGCCGGTACGGACTTCGGTCAAACCTCGCAGGAATGGCTTTTGAAGACGGTCGAACTGTTCAAGCGGCATCTTCAGCTCGACTGGCTGGATATCCGGAGAAACGGGACAAGTCTGCTCTACCCTCTGCTTCGGCCGGCGCCGCTCGTTTACGGCACGGCGCTGCCGCAGCGCATCGCTCTTTCCGGCCCTCTTTCGAATTTCGGCTTCGTCGTCCATGTCGTTCCCCTGCCCGCCTCAGAAACGGAACTGATCGTCGCCCGCAGGCCAACGGTGCCGGCGAAGCCGCTGATGGTGCTCTGGGATTCGCAGGGGCTCATCAGCGGCAATGCACCGGACTGGCCGGCGGAACTCCGCACCGAGTATGCCTCGCGGGAAGCGACGTTCCAGCGGCTGATGCACGGCAAGCTGTATCGTCTTCGAGCCACCGCATTTCCGGAAACCGGTCAGACCCTTCTGATCGGCTACGAGGCCGATTCGGCAACTCTGACCAGGACCGGTGTCGACGACCTGATGCTCCGCCTCGCCATTCTGGAGATCCTTGCCTTCCTCGTCCTCGGCTACTTTCTCGCCCGGCGCCTGTTCTCACCACTCGAGAGGCTGAAACAGGCGATCGACCGGGTCAGCGCGGGGCACTGGCAGCAGATTCCCGTGACGGAAGTTCCCGATGAGGCCGATGAGATCGGGACGGTGGCACGAAGTTTCAATCGTATGGTGCTCGAGCTTTCCGCGGCCCGAGACCGGCTGATCGCCGTGCAGCAGGAGCTGATGAGCAAGGAGAAAATGGCGATGCTGGGCCGGTTTTCCGCCGGACTGGCCCACGAGATCAATAACCCGCTCGGCACGATTCTGGCCAGCGCCGGTCTCGCTCTCGACGCCGTGAAATCCGGGAAACCGGTCGAGTCAGACGATATCGTCGCGATCATCGACGAGACCAAGCGGTGCCGCCGAATCGTCGAGTCGCTCCTGGAATACGCCCACAACCGCCCGCCACGGCTTACCGCCGCCCCTCTCGGCGAACTGATCGCCGAGACCGTCCGCATCTTTTCGGACGTGGCGAGGCGCGCCGGAATCGAACTCGACGTCGCCGAGAAGCTCGATACGGCCGTGCTCGTCGACAGAACCGGTATCGGGCAGGTCCTGTCGAATCTCCTGAGGAACGCAGCCGACGCGCTTCACGATCAGGTTTCTTCGGGAAAAGCGGCGACGATACGGGTTTCAGCGACGGTGACCGGGGACGGTTTCGCCGTCGTCACGGTCTCGGATAACGGGCCGGGTCTCGGCGAAGCCGCCGATCATCTGTTCGAGCCGCTGGTGACGACGAAGCCGCAGGGAACCGGTCTCGGTCTCGCCATCTGTCAGTCCATCATCGAAGGACACGGCGGGAGGATATGGGCCGAGCGCCGGGCGGACGGCTGGACGGTTTTTTCCTTCACGCTCAGGACAGCCGGCGGAGAGAACTCGTGATACATTATATGAAGGAATCAATAGAATGCCGAACAGAATCGTACTGATCGACGACGAGGTGAAGCTGTTGCGGGCTTTGAAAAAAGCCCTGGAACTCGACGGTCACGAGGTCTGCGACTTTTCGCAACCCGATGCGGCGCTCAAATTCATCATCGAGCGCAATCCCGCGCTCGTGATCTCCGACATTCGCATGCCGGGCATGTCCGGCCTCGACCTGCTCGCAAAGCTCGGCGAACTGCATCCCCGGCCGCCCTGCATCCTGATGACGGCCTATTCGTCGATCGAAACGGCCGTAACGGCCGTCAAGCTCGGTGCGCGGGATTACCTGCTGAAGCCCTTCGAGATCGCCGATCTGCGTGCCGCCGTGCGCTCCGTTCTCGCCGCGGAGTTTGCCAGCACGGAAACCGCCTCCGTTACGAGGGTGACGCCGGCTGGCCATTCCGAGGCGATGCGGAACGTTCTCGATCTGATCGATCGTGTCGCGGACACCGAAAGCACCGTCCTTCTCCAGGGCGAGAGCGGAACCGGCAAGGAACTGGCGGCGCGAACCCTGCACGCACGTTCGAAACGTTCCTCCGGGCCGTTCATTCCGGTCAACTGCAGCGCCATTCCGGAGAATCTCGTCGAAAGCGAGCTGTTCGGCCACGTGAAGGGCAGCTTCACGGGTGCATTCGCCGACAAGGACGGTTTGTTTCACGAAGCGATCGGCGGCACGCTGTTTCTCGACGAGATCGGCGATCTGGCCCAGCCGAGCCAGGCAAAACTTCTCCGGGTCCTCCAGGACGGCGTCGTTCGCAAAGTCGGCGACACGCGGGCATTTCCGGCGAATGTGCGCATCGTCGCGGCGAGCAACCGCGACCTGCGCGCCGAGTCGATGGCGGGCCGATTCCGCGAAGATCTGCTGTATCGGCTGAGCGTCGTGGAGATCCGCATGCCGCCGCTCCGGGAACACCCCGAAGACATCCCGGACCTCGTCGATGTATTCCTGAGGCGGTTCGCGGAACGTCATCATCGGCCTCTTCTCGCTCCATCCCAGGCGGCGCTGGCTCATCTTGCCGTTCACTCTTGGCCGGGCAACGTGCGCGAATTGGAGAACATCATCGAGCGGGCCGTGATCCTCAAGCGGGTCGGCGCCGAACTTCTTCCTGAAGACCTGCCGCTTCCACCGACGTCCGCAGAGCGTGGCGAAGGAAGCCCGGCCGTATCGAGCGGTCTGCCGCTCGATACGGCCAGGGAACAGCTCGAAGTGGACATGATCCGGCGCGCCCTGGAGGCCTCCGGTTACAATTACGCACAGGCGGCCGAGCTTCTCGGAGTCACACGCCAGAACCTCCATTACAAACTGAAAAAATACGGTCTCCGGAAGGACTCCGGCAGGCCGTGATATCCAATCATATTATACTGGTAACGATTATATTCCTCCTGATCGTCTTCGCCGCACCATCAATCGTCGATTCCGGAGAACTGGCATGGACGATCCGTTCTCTCCCGGACGGCGGCTGTCGGATCGACTTCCCGGCCACGTCAGCCGTCAAATTCGTCAATCTTCCGCCCGACTCCGCGGACGTATTCGGCGCGGGACGGCGGGGAACGGCCGTGATCGTCCGAAGCGCTCACGTCACGCGGGTCTGCCGCCTGAACGAGCCGTATGACGACACGTTCAGCATCAGGCTGAACGATCCCTCGACGGGCTGGCTCGAGCTCGTTCCGCTCGTTTCCGCACCCTCGAAAATAGGTTCAGGCACGACGGGGGGCATCATCGTTTCCGGCCTCGACCCGGCGGTCCGCAACCTGGAAATCGAGCTTACCGATCTTTCCCGCGCGATCATGGAATTTCAGCGAACGAATCGGTGCTTTTCGTGCCACCTCGCCCTGCCTCTGGCCTGGGCGGCGACGGTCGCCGAATTTCGCTGTCTCGAAACCCCCAGAACGGTTCTCGCGTCCATCGCCGACCAACTCGTCGCACTGCAGCAGGCAGACGGCTCGTTTGCCGTTCCTGGCCGTCCGGAATACGGCGCCGTCACGCCGACGCTGGCCGCAGCCGCGGCCCTGGCCTATCTCAAAAAGTTCTGCCTCGACCTCGACATCTCTCCGATCCTGGAAAAAGCCGTTGCATTTCTGGCCGAACGCATATCGACGGACGGCGTTCCCTCCTTCGACTTTTCCTTCCCTCCCCTGCTCATTGGAAAGCCCTTCGCCGCTCGCCTGTTTCTCGACGCGCTCGAATCGTTGCGCACGGGAGACATGCAACACCCCGCACTCGCCGAATCCAGGCTTTCAGACTTGTCGGCCGGGGCGGAGAGAGTCCTGAACGGGCCGGACGACGGGGTGAACAAGGATATCTGGCGCTTCTTTTCGATATCCATGACGGGCGAACCGCCTGAGCGTGCGATCGCGACGGAGAGCGCCTCTCTCCTGACGAAAGCCGTTTCATCTTTCGCCGGCGAACGGGACCCCGAATTACTGGCCCTTTGCGAGGGTATTCTGCGCGAACACGGGCTTGCCTTCGAGGCCGGAACGATTCCGCAACCGGATGCAGGCGATCTCAAGCGCCGGATCTGGCGGCTGTATCAGGCGCTGTACAGGCTGCCAGCGGACAGGTAAACGATTTTCCGACTTGTGCCGATGGGGGATGGCGAAACGGAGGTTGGACCGCATGCGTCCTTGGCATCTTCTGCTTTGCGCGTTGGTTCTCGCCATCGCGGTCCCGGCGCGGCCGGCGGAAGGCCAGATCGCCGGGCAGGAGGCCCGAAGCGATCCGTCGACGCCCCCCGACCTGATGAAGGATTTCGAGCTGCTTCGGCAGCAACTCGAGCAGAATCCCCGCGACGTCGGCGTCCTGAACTCGATGGGCATCATCTACGCCCGGGCGGGCCGCCTGGAAGACGCGATACTCCTCTGGCAACGCGGTCTTTCCATCGACGCGAAATATGTTCACCTCTATAACAACCTCGGATCCGCCCTGAAAACCCAGAAGAGGTTTACCGACGCGCTCAGGGTGTTCGAGGCGGGCCTGCGCGTCGAATCTTCGTTCTGGCTCCATTACAACCTTGGGCTCCTCTACAAGGAAACCGGGAAACGGCGCGAAGCCGCCGCGTCGTTTTTCGCGGCCCTACGGTTGAATCCCGGATTCGAGCCGGCCGCCAGGCAACTCCAGGAACTGGGTCTCCGGCCGCCATCTCCGGACGCCTACGGACGACTGCCCGGCGTTCCACCGGCCGCCACGGAGATCAAGCCTCCGGTGATGGACGGCAATCTCGGCATCGCCGACTCGTTCGGGTCCGGCATGCGCGACGCTCCGATTCCGCCGCACGGACCGCCGGAGCTGCCAGGTTCGCAGGGAACGGCCGTCGCGAGGCATCCTTCCCCGCCGGCCCGGATCGAGCCTGCCGAGCCATACACGATCGACTCCTGCGCCGCCGCGATCAGTCGCATTTCCGGTGGGGGTGGTTCGAAGCTCGTCGCGTTGACGTTCGACGACGGACCGCATGCCGCCTACACCCGGCAACTGCTCGATTACTTCAGGGCGCAGGGCGTGCGGGCCACGTTCTTCGTGCTCGGTTCCAGGGCGGAAGCCTATCCCGATCTGGTTACGCGGATGGCGGAAGAGGGACATGAAGTGGCAAACCATACCTGGAGCCACAAGTCTCTCGTCAACATGAGTTCCGCCGCCGGAATCGGCGATCTTCGCCGCACATCGGAGATGATCGCCGCACTGACCGGCAGATCGCCGCGCCTCGTGCGGCCGCCGTACGGCCATACGAATGGCCGCGTCCGCGGCATGATCGAAGGCCAGGGATGGCGCGAAGTGCTGTGGGACGCCGACAGCCGCGACTGGGCCGGCGGCAGCAGCGATCGGATGCTGGCCCGCGTGGTTCGCTCGTTTTCGCCCGAATGCATCGTGCTGTTCCACGACATCCACCCCGGCGCCCTGCGCGTGCTGCCGGTGCTGATCCCCGCCCTGAAGAAGTGCGGCTACCGTTTCGTGACCGTCTCCCAGCTCCTCGGCCCCACCGACCACGCCGGCTGAGTTCGCATCTACCGGCGATTCTCTCAAAAATAGTATCTTGATAGAAGATTGCACATCTTTGCTCCGCGGCCTAAAATAGATATGGTCGAAACTCATGCACATTCTGGAATTCTCATGCCTGAGATAAGCAGATTTTTTGGAATCATCATCACGATGAATTACAGTGATCATTCCCCACCTCATTTTCACGTTCGATACGGAGACCAAAAAGCTCTGATTGAAATCAGAACGATGAGACTGCTCGAAGGCTCTCTGGCACCACGAGTGTTTGGGATGGTAATGGAATGGGGTCTGGCACATCACTCCGAACTTCGGAATGCATGGAATCTCGCCCAGGAAAATCGGCCGCTTCCGAGAATTTCTCCGCTGGAGTAAGCAAATGCTGAAAGACGTTACTTTCGTTGAATTCATTGGCGATTATCGTTTGCGTCTCACGTTTGACGATGGGAAATCGGGAGAGGTCGATCTCGCAAAGCATATCGCTTTCTCGGGAATCTTTGCTCCACTGAAAGACCTGAACGTTTTCAGAACAGGAAAAGTCGATCCTGATCTTGGGACCATCTGCTGGCCAAATGGAGCGGACGTCGATCCAGTCGTTCTCTATTCGTGGGTTTTCAATGTCTCCATACCTGATTATTCCCACGAAAATTCCCCAATCAAAGACAAGGTGGCTTAGCGAGCTCCATGTGGGTCGGGCTGTTTTTCTTCTGTCTGTTTCTGCTGTTTCTGGGCTTTTTTCTCTACGGCCTGGATCAGTGGGATCACCTGTTCGCCGATCACGACGAGCCTGCGCCCCGCGGGGATGACGCTGCACCGCCGCCGGACAACCCCGGTCGGCGGGCCTCGCTGTGGTTTCTGATCATCGGCCTGGGCATCATCGCCCTCATGACCGACCTCGTCGAACTCTTCAACCGCCCCTTCACCTGACTCTGGATACAACGCACCACAGAGTCACGGAGACACAGAGAATTACCCGGGCGACCGCGATGCGACTTATTCGAATATTTCACCGCGGAGGCGCAGAGACGCCGAGAATAAATACTATACAATATATTCATCATCGCGCCTTTGTGGCTTCGCAATGAATATCTCTGTGCCTCTGTGTCTCTGAGGTGAACCGTCTTCCGCTCATTGAGCGTCGTTCAGACGCATGACGGTGCAGTCGATCGAAGCTGACGTCTGTTGGGTCGTCCCGATGACTGCCTGGAGATAGAGAGTGGCCGAATCGGCGGTGTAGCCGTTGGAAGGCTTGAGAATGAACATCGTCAAGGAATCTTCAGGGAGATATTCCTGCGCACCAGCCCCATAAGTAAGTGCGGTGGTATTTGAACGGACAAGCTTGAAGTCTTCGGAAAATCTTTGCCAAGCTGGAATAACACTCAGATCGTGAATATTTTCACGATTCATCTCGACAAATACTGCTTTCGTCCAGTTTTTAAAAATACTATCAAACGTGCGAAGCTCTTTTATTTCATGGTCGGCAAATGCCGCGTTGATATTCTCTTTACCGCGCAGCCCGGAAGTGACCAACTGCTTGATCCTAGAAGCCGTCCCCTTCTCGAAGAGGTAATGGCTAAAAAGTCCCACGCGGCCATAGTCAGCGAGGGTATTTGAGAACGACGTCAGTGGTTTTGTCGACAGTTCATACATGTAATTCCTAAAGCGCCCCTCTGTTGCCGGATCGCCGACGGAAAGTCGATATCGTATCTCGGCCCCCATCGAGAGGGCCTCGTCAAGCCAAGTCTCTTCCTCTGTTATTTTGTCAAACCAGTAATTTCCATGATCGCGATTATATTCTGAATATCCACCATAATTACTCATTAAGGAAGATTTCTGCATTTTCATGCGCGTTGAAAAGTTAATCAGGTGTTGAAATTCATGTGCAATCGTTTCACAGGTTGCAGGAAGCCATTCTTCTCGTTTATAATCCCAATAAGGCGTCCACATGCAAAACATATCTCGCTGATTACTATCCGGAGATTCCGATAAGTTTTCACTATCGAAGAATCCAGCGAAACCATTCTGGGTGACTAAAGGGGAAAGGAAGATAGCAACCTTTCCATCGCCGTCCATGTCATAGGACGGTCCATACTGGCCTGTCATCAGAGGATAGATTGCCTCGTCGAAGTTTTTGACCATTGTATCGAGTTCAGTGTCTTTGATGGTATAGGTACCAATGGTAGCGCTGAGGCCGTTCGGCGCGGGTTCGGGATCAACAAAAATTTTACAATACGTTCCGATGCGGCGAAGTACACCGTTCCGTTTTGTATAGAATGTATTATTCAGACTCGTCACGCCACCTGCGTAAATACTGAAAGAAATGACATCTTTGAGCTTTTCGTCGGTTGTCATCGCCTTCATGGTCGCAACCCTGTTCGCGCGAATTGCTGAGGACGAAAGGTTCTTTCGCGCCTCGCGAAGGAACGGCGTCCCGCAGACAGGTCGCGTCATCGGCGCGACAGCCGCAACCGAAGATCTGACAGAGTTCAGCCTGGATGAACCACCGCCATTGATCTTAACCGTGCTGGCCATGCCACCATTGGAGAGCAGCACGGCATATCGTTCACGTTTGGTCGATGTTGGGATGCGAAGAGCAAGAGCACCTTGGTTGAAAGCATTGTCAGAAGAAGTTCCGGGAGTTGCCAAATCTTGCGCTTTCAGAGAAATCAACGGCGTATCAGGCAATGACGGTGTTGGAGCAACCGGATTATCTCCGTCTCCTCCACCGCCACCGCATCCTACGAGAGAAAAAACAGTGCATATTATTGCAATAACAATATATACCGACCGAATGCGATCGCTCACATGCAACATACTTCTGGGCAACTCCTACCTACCGGGCGACTACCGCGCCTCAGCAACATCTCATTATACCCCGTCTTCTGGAATTCATTCAACACTGTTTCACCGCAGAGGCGCTGAGGCGCAGAGAATTTCTGTATTCTACTGATGATCGTTTTCCAGAAGAATTGGATTTGGAATCTCGACAAAATTATTCACAACTCTTTTGATTCCCTTTTTTAAAGCCGGAACATTGAAGTTGATTATGAGACCAACAGTCATCTGCATAAGCTTCAGATATGTGAGGATTTGAGCTTCATGAATCGGAAGAATCTTTTCTTAATTGTTTTCATATTTCTCTGCGCCTCAGCGCCTCTGCGGTTATTCGTAAATTTCAACCATTCTGCTTCCCTTCAGGAGCAGTTTTAAGCGTAACGAGGGTGGCTCCCCAGGAGCCGGCGTCGAGGTCGGCGAGGCAGAACTCGGCGACGGCGGGGTGGCGCTCGAGGAGGGCGTGGACGATGCGACGGAGGTTGCCGACGCCCTTTCCGTGAATGATCCGCAGGTGCAGGATGCCGCGTTCGAGGCAGGCGTCGATGTAATCTGAAACGACATCCTTCACCTCGGACGGGCGGAAGGTGTGCAGGTCGAGCGTCCCGTCGACCGGGATTTCCACGGGAGGCTGGCTTTGATCATCACCACTCATGATTTCTCAGGATACCACGTCTCCGAGGGCGTGTTGTTGTGGTTGAGCGCATGGTGCGGTATCATTACGGAGCGACATTTCGATCGAACGTCAGATTTGGGAGGAACACCATGGGATTTTTCGGCAATCAGCTCCGGTCGGTCATCGAGTGGAAGGACCCGTCGCCCGACGTGCTGATCTGGCGCTGGGACGGCGGCAACGACGAACTGAAGAACATGTCGAAGCTGCTGATCAATCCGGGCCAGGCGGCGATTTTCGTGTATCAGGGCCAGGTCCAGGCGATCCACGACTATCCGGGCCTGTTCGATCTGCATACCGCGAATATCCCCTTCTGGACGACGATCAGCAAGATCATGCAGGGCTTCACCTCGGAGCACAAGGCGAACATCTACTTCGTCCGCATGACCGAGTTCATGAACCAGAAGTGGGGAACGAAGGCCCCGATCAAATACGACGACCCGAAGTACAAGTTCCCCGTCGGCCTGCGGGCGTTCGGCAACTTCTCGTTCCGCCTCGTGAACCCGCGCGGTTTCTTCACGGAAGTGACCAGCAACCGTGAGGTCTACACGATCGCCGAGATCCGCAACATCATCGTCGACCGGCTCCTGACCCCGCTGACCGATCTGTTCGCGGAATCGGGCTTCAGTTACTCCGAGATCGACCGCAACCGCGTCGAGCTGTCCGAGAAGCTCCAGAAGATGATCGGGCCGGTGCTGACGCCGCTCGGTTTCGAGCTGACCGACTTCCGGATCGAAAACACCGATTTCGACGATGACACCAAAAAGCGGATCGACAAGATCTCCGACAAGATCGCCGACGCCCACGCCATCAACGCCCTGGGCGGCGTCGACCAGACCAGCATGCGCAACTTCGCGACCGTCGAGCAGCTCAAGGCCGTGAACACGGCGGCGGGCAACCAGGGCGGCGGAGCGGGCCTGGGCATGGGCCTCGGCGCCGGCATGGGCCTCGGCCAGGGCCTCGCGGCCGGCATGATGAACCAGGGGATGAACGCCCCGACCGCGCCTGCGACGATCGCCTGCGCCGCCTGCCACGCCCCGATGGATCCGAACGCGAAGTTCTGTCCCGGCTGCGGAAAGCCCAACGCCCCGGCGGCCGCGGCGACCGCCCCCTGCGTCAGCTGCGGGAAGCAGATCACCGCCGGCCAGAAGTTCTGCCCCGAGTGCGGCGCACCCCAGAGCCGCGCCTGCCCGCAGTGCAAGGCGTCCCTCGCCCCGAACGCGAAGTTCTGCCCGGAGTGCGGCCAGAAAATGCAGTAAGATTCAATACTTTCGCGATACAAGCCCCGCCTTTCCGGCGGGGCTTGTTCGTTTTATAAAGACTTATATAAATTATATTACGAGAACCCGTTCGTGCTGAGCTTGTCGAAGCACGAACGGGTTCTCGCCCTTCGACAGGCTCAGGGGGAACGGGGACTCTCCAGCCTGCCGCTCTCGGAAGCGATCCCCTACGTGGGGATATTCTTGCTTTCGGCGATGGCTTTCTTCGCCTCAGCGTAGATGCGGCTCCGCTCCTGGCTGACGATCGCGTCGACGTCGGCTGGTGAAAGGCCGATGCGGGATGCGAACGCGTTCAATGCCGCCCGTTCCTCCTTCGAGAGTCGCCCGTCAGCGAGGGCCATCGCAGCCATCCGCCGGAGCAGACGTTTTCCCTGCTCGGGCGTTGCAGGAACGGGCAACGAGGAATCATCCATTTTTCCGAAGATGCGCGCCTGCTGGATCATCGAATCGACCACGATTTTCCTGACCTTGCATCGTGCCGCGAACTCCCGAAGGAACTTCTCCTCGCGGTCGTCGATGACGTCGTCGGCCATCATGACATGAATCATGCACGCAAGGCCGATTTCCGCCGCGCCCGGCTCTTCGTCGGCCATGTCTTCGACGGCCGGCACCGGGAGAGGCGGAATTTCCCCCGGCACCTCGGGAGCGCCGGGAGTCCGGGCAGCCTGATTCGTCCGTTTTCCCTTCATGAGGCGGAACGTGTCCGGATTCACCGGAAGAACGGATTCGAGGACCCAGCCTTTCGAACCGTCGTTGCGGACGGTCTGACAATAGGGGCAGGTATGGTCGGTGACGTTCTGTTCGGGAGCCCCGCAGTTCGGGCAGTGGGCGCTGCTGAGGGAGAGCCTGACGTCCGTTTCGACGCCGTGCTTTCGGACGAACACGTAAAAATGGCGGCGCGGCGGCGAGATTCCGCCGATGACTTCCCGGCCGTCCGGCATCCGGCGGGTCGTCCGGCCGCTCCAGGCGATTTCGATCCAGACGCGGTCCAGCGGCTCGCCCGGCTCGATGAGCTTCGTATCGACGCTTCCGACGGCGCAGGAGGTGTAATACAGGCGCGTTCCGTCAGGCTCTTTCCGGATTTTCGCCGGAAACTCCTCCACGAACGAATCGAGAGCCAGCTTCGCGATCGTCTCGGGCGTGCCGAGGCGAACCGCCGCTTCATGGCGGTAGAAGGCGAGCGAGGCCAGGTCTTCCATCTGCTGAACGCTGAATCCGGCGTCGAGTCGGCGCATGGCGTCGAGGCCCGGCACGGCAGCCGCCTCCCGGACGGACCAGGCGGAGGCCTGCGTGATCTCGGAAAGCACCCAGTCGTATTCGCCGGACCGGAGGAAGGAGTTGCAGACCTCGCACTTCGCGGCCCGGTTCATGCTGACCGGAGCGCTGCAGTTCGGGCAGTAGCCTTCGATCAGGCCCTTGGCAAGGGATTTCGCCCCCGGCCTGCGCAGGAACGACCAGTATTCCTCGAACTCGCCCGAGTCGTCGGAAAGGCGCTTCCCGGACTTTGCGTCGACCTTGAAGTTTGTCGCGTGGGCTCTGAAATAGAGATGAAGCGTGTCGAATGTCTCGTCGGATTCGAGCTGGGCGATGCGGGCGTCATGAAGGGTGACGCTCTCGATCCGGTCGCGGATCCCCCGTTCCTGAAGTTCGGAGATCTGGAGACGGAACTTTTCATATATCGCATCGGATAGAAAAGCCTGCGCCTTTTCGAGCTTTTGATCCGACCACGCCTCCTGGATCAGCGCGAACGCCGTTTTCGCCCTGGAGAGCATCGCAACGGAATTCCAGGCGGGATCGCGCTTTTTCAGGGCAGATTCGGCCCTGTTCCGGCGCACCTGGTCCTGGGCGACGACGCCGCGGCGGATCGTGTAGTCGACGTACCGTTCGCCGCCTTCCCTGGCGGAATACACGACGACGGCGATGATCGTCAGGGCCAGCGGAATGCCGACGGCGGGGTATTCGATCGTCAGCCGCAGGAGGAGTTCGACCAGAAAGAAGATCAGGTCGGCATCGCCACCGCCACCGTACCGTCCGCCGCCGCCGGAACCTCCGCTTCCAAAGCCTTCGCCGCCGCCGGCACGCGCGAACGCCGCGACGGCGCAGAGCACCAGCAGGATTCCAAATCCGCCGGTGAGAAGGGCTCTGAGCGTGGATCTCTTCGGAATTATCCCGATGCGGGCGGGCCCCGAATCGAATCTCTTTCGCAGAATCATGAGATCACTTTCCCCCCGGAGGAACTCGTTTGTCAATGCCTTCCAGGAAAGGCAGGACCGGCGGTTTCATTCCAAACCGGCCGAAAAACAACGAGGCCGCCTCGGACTTTCTGGGAAGGCCGCCTTTGAGAAAAACCGTCACCGTGCGGGGCCGGCCATCCGGTTCCCGGGCGAACCCGGCGAACCACACCGCGCCGCGCATCGTTCCCGACTTTCCGAAGATCCGCATGCCAGGGATATCACAGGGCCATTCGATCGCGGAAACGAGGGGTTCGTTCGTTCCCGGCGAGGCGAATGTTCCATTGGCAAGTCGAACCATCATGTCATGAACCCGGGAGGGAGTGACGAGCAGGTCACCGCCCCAGACGGCGGCGTTCGTCCCCCCCCTCAGCCAATGCTCGGGAACGGATCCGTCCAGGATCCCGCTCCTGGCGGCATATTCGGTCAGTTTTTCGCGCCCGATGCGTCCGGAGACGGTCTCGAAAAACGCATTGCTCGAACGCAGCAGGGCATCCCGAAGGCCGAGCTCGCATATACCAGTCGCTATACGATCTTCCCGACAGGGAATCCTGGTGTCGGGCCGCAGCACGCCAGTCTCCAGCCCGGCCCAGGCGATGACCAGCTTGAACACGGAAGCCGGGCATGCCCGGCACGTCGCCAGCTCGGAATCGCCGCCAACGATGCGAACCGGTCCGGTCGCGACGGATTCGAGGATGATCCCTTTTTTCAGCCCGGCCTTCGATCCCGCGGCTGCGAGAACGCAGGGAACAGCTCCGCCGACCAGGCTATCGGCCAGCACGAGCAGGGCCATCATCAAGCCGGGCCAACCGAGACTCTTCCGTTTCATCATTTCTCCATCGCATCGGTCGTTCCATGTAAAACTACCGCCGCCGGGCAGGGGTTGTCGAATTACACTATACTACCAGTCATGGTGATTTCCACGCTTCACTGGTGGCTCGCCTGGTTGCTGTTCTGGGCGGCGGCCATCCCGTCCGAAGACGGCGGTTTCGTGAACCGTCGTGTCTGGTATTTCCCGAAAACCTTCGGCACATCCGGCGCTTCCCCCCACGGCCGCTGGTTTGAAGCCGTCGACAGCGGCGTATCGAACGACAGCCTGAACGTTCTGCTGATCGAACGGGCAAGACCGGGCGGCACTCCTCTTGCTGGGCGGTTGACGCCGCCGCTGTTCAAACTTCTCCTTGCGGATATCGACGGAAACGGCACGGATGACCTGATCGCCGGCGTCGAACGAACCATCCGGGGCCGGGTCTGGAAGCGGGTATATGTCTATGAATCCCGGCACCCGGATTTTCCGCCGCTCTGGCTCGGATCCCGCCTCTCGTTCGTGCTCGACGATTTCAACGTCGTCTCCGTTCGGGGCAGGCCGGGGCTGAGGGCCGTCGAACGGCGGTACGGGAGGAAGGTGACATCCGAGTATCTGTGGTATACTTTCGGCTTCAGGACAGTATCTTCAAGGGAGGACCCGACGCCATGAAGCGATCGTTCCTGCCGGCATTCCTGCTCGGCATCATCGTGTGTCTCGCCACCTGCACCGGAGTATCGGCCGCCGAAGAGGTGCTTTTCCGCAATCCGGGCGAGATCGCCGACCCGGTTTTCTCGCCCGACGGCTCCGCGATCGCCTTCACCCTGAACGCCGAGGGCCGGCGCTCCATCTGGCTGTATGAATTCGCGCACAAGGCCGCGAAACAGCTCGTCAGCGAAAAGGGAAACGCTGTCTCTCCCTCTTTTTCCCCAGACGGGCAGACCGTGTATTACTGTTCCGACACTGCCGGAAACTACGATCTCAAAGCGTTTTCCGTTGCTTCGGGCAGTTCGAGGAACATCACGACAACGCCCGAGGACGAATTCCGTGTCGAATGCGCCCGCGCGCAGTTCGCCGCAGCCGATGATGACACGGTATTATATGATAAATTATTTTTCCTCCAGGGGAAGGGCGGTTCCGGGAATCTCTGCTCGATTCGGTCGGACGGGCAGCCGACGCCGGGGCTTGTCGAGTATCTGCAGTTTCCCCAGGGCGACGTCAAGGTCAAGAACTGCATCCGGAAACAGGCCGATGGCTCGATGATCGTGACGCTCATTCCAGGCGCCTGGACGGAACTCGCTCTCAAAGGCGAGCCTGACACGCTTTTCGTGGCCGGCCCCGAGGGGCTGTGCAGCGCCGTCTACTGCAACATGGACCAGGAGCGGCAGCAGATCGGGATCGAGCTCCCCCCGATGAAGACGACCATGCACGAGGGCACGGCGGGCCTGCGGGATATCAGCTGGGCCCCCGATTTCGTTCACCTCTTCGTGTCCGGGTCGAAAGTGCCCGGCGCCTATGACATCCGGACCAGGACAAACGTCTCCTTCGGCCCGGTGAACCGTGTGTCGAAAATCGCCGCCGACCACCTGAACCGCCGGCTCGCGTGGATCGAGAAACAAAACGGCGAACATCGGCTGTGCATCGGCCTCGAGCCGCCAGATCCGCTCTGGTTCACCGGAAACATGAGCCATCCCCGGATCGACCTGGCCACCCCCGCTCTCGACATGATCCGTTCGCAGCGGTTCGTCGGCCGCCCCGCCACCTACCGGCAGTTTTTCGAAGTCTACGAAGGCAACCGGTATCACTGGCTCGACAGTTATATAACGGTCGATACGGTATGGTTCCTGTTCCACCTGTATTACGATTTCATTCTCAAGCAGCTCGAGAGAAGCGTCTTCCTGGACCGCATCACGGCGATCAACCGAGCGATGGCCGTCTCCGCGCGCAAGGCCGCCGAGAGCGCTTCAGGCGAGAGCCGGGCCCAGATCGCGAAAATCCAGGGCGTCTTCGAGATCGCGGCCCTTCTGTCGAACGAGACGCTCGACGGCGCCCTGAAAGCCGCGAAGCAGCTCCCCGCGACGATCCGCGATTCCATAGCGGCGGATCTTCGGAGCATCTTCGCCGCGAGCGGCCCCTCGGAATCGAAGGTCCTGGGCAGGAACGTCGACTTCAGCCAGTTCAAGGTTCGCGGACATTACGAGAAAGACCCGCGGCTGCAGGGTTATTTCAGGGTCATGATGGCGCTGTCCCAGCTTTCCCTGAAGGTCTTCGCCGACGACGGCAGGAGCCCCGGCCCTGATCTCCCGGCGATCGCGGCTCTCGTGGGCATCGCCGCGAACGCGAAGGTCGATGGGAAGCCGGTCATCGAAGCCGTCGAATCGATCTGCCGACCGCTGTCGTATCTGGTCGGGGAGTCGGAGGACATCGGCATCACCGACCTGCGCGGCCTTCTGCAGGGGATTCGCGTTCCGCCGACATCGAAAGCCCCGTCGGACGAGGAGTTTCAAAAGCTTCTGTTCGACAGGCTTGCCGCCTGGCCGAAGCCACGCCTGAACCCGTTGTCGGGCGTGCAGGTCGTCTTTTTCCCACAGCGGGTGACGCTGGACAGCGAAGTCATGCAGCGCCTCGTGTATCGGGCCGTCGGCACGGACGCGAACAAACGGCTTCTCCCGAAACTGCTCGACGTGATGGCCGCCCTCGGCTCGGACCGTGCGGAGAAGCTCCTGGTCGACTTCTACAAGGAGAACCGATACGAGAACTACCGTGAGTCGCTTGCCGAGGCGAGACAAGCCGTCAGCGCCCTTTCGGCCGGCGACTGGGAACGAAGCGCCTACAGAAGGTGGTTGAAGGGGTTCGCCGATCTGCTGAAGGACAACGGGCGAACGGCTCTCGAGCACACGGGCAGCGACGCCTGGACCGACCGCCTGCTCACGGCAGCGCTCGGAAGCCTCGTCACCCTCCGGCACGACACCCTGTTGTATAACAAGATGGGCGGGGCCGAAGCCGGCGAGGGCGGCGAGATCGAGGACTGGATGATCCGCCGCCTGCCGTCGGTCGCCGTCGATCCGTATCCGGAGGTGTTCGGCGGCCTTCGCCGGCTGACGGTCGAACTGTTCGGAAGGCTGTCGGCGCAGGGATACCTGCCGAAGAACGAACGCGACGAGGACTCGGACCAGGACTACGACGAGATCTTCCCGCTCACCTCCAAGGGCCTGACGTTGAAGATGATCGAGCTCCTCTCGCTCATGGAAACCTGCGCCGCGAAACAGGCCGCCGGTCAGCCCCTCACGCCCGCCGAGCATGAGAAGCTGTGGAGGTTCGGCGTCTGGTGCGAGCACCTGACGATCGCCCTGATCAGGCCCGACAAGGAGTTTTACAACTTCGTGCAGGAAGAGACGTCGCTCATCGCCGACGTGTTCAACGGCGACGGCACCTGTCTCGAGGTCGCGATCGGCCGCGTGTTCGAGCTGTGGGTCAGGTGCAACGGCCCCCGCGGCGAGCGCCTGCACCGGGGCGGCATCTTCTCGTTCTACGAGTTCGAACAACCGGTCTCGAACCGTCTGTCGGACGAAGACTGGCGGAAGATGATGCGCGACGGGAAAGCCCCTCCCCCGCCCGGCTGGACTTCCTCGTATCTTTCGGGTGACGCCACAAAACTGGATTTCAAGGATGGCTGGTATGAGGAAGAGGATGTTTCGGGCGGGGACAACTGACCAGCGTTTCCGTAGGGGCGGCTTTGAAACCCGCCCCTACATAGCATCTTCTATTCATTCAACCCGCCTGTTTCCATGAGCCCGTGGCTGATCTGGTTGCTGCTCGGGCTCGTCGACCATCTCTGGCTGAGGATCGAATTCGCGGGCGATCTTGCGCTCGGCCGTGAGATTCCGCGACGCATCGAATCGATCGGGGCCGACCGGTATTTCTCGTCGCTCAGGGAGCATCTGCGCACCGCCGATCTGGCCGTCTCGAACCTGGAAGGCTCGGTGAAAACCGGTGTCGGAACATCCTCCAAAACGATGCGCCACGATCTTTCCTTCGACGCGGAAGCGCTGAATTGTCTGCCGCAGAGCGGCTTTTCCGCCTTCGGGCTGGCGAACAACCATGCCCGGGACGGCGGCCCCGGCAGCCTCGAGCGCACGATCGCGGAGCTTTCGGCAATCGGACTCACGGGATTCGCCGGCCGTCACGAGTTTCTGATCAAAGGCATACCGATCGTGATTCTTGCCGCCGATCTCACGGGCTCCCCACCGGGCGGCAGGCGGTATCGGAACCTCGTGAACCAGGTCGCGAGCGACTCGCGCGAAAACCTGACGTTCGTTTTCCTGCACGTCGGCATCGAGGACACAGAGTATGTCTCGCCGGCAGAACGGAGCTTCGCCAAGGCCCTGATCGATGCGGGCGCGGCCGGCGTGTTCGGACACCATCCGCATCGGATCAAGTCTGGCGGGAGCATTGGCGGGCGCCCCGTCTTTCACTCCCTCGGAAGCGTCCTGTTCGACCGCTCCCGCAAGCCTGATTGTTACGGACTCCTCGTCAGAGTTCACGTATGGGCCGGGGTTCCGCTCGCGTGGGAAACGCATGCCATCCACATGCAACCCGTCACGCATCAGCCGAACGTCATGTCCCCTTCACTCGCTCGAAACACATCAGCGCGATGACACCGTTTCATGACAAGCGTGTTTCCGCGTCAAAACGCAGCGCCGGCGAAGCCTATCGGCTTCGCCGGCGCTCGAGTTTTTCCGGCATGGATCAGCGGAAGAAGGTCGTCACCCCGAAGACGACTCTATAGTTGTAGCCATACCGCTGGTCGTTCGTGACGGCGACGGGCACGCCGACCTCGAACGCGAAGTTCTCGGTCGGTGTGTAGCGCAGGCCGGGGGTCACGTCGATCTTCAGGCCTTCCGCGCCCCAGTCCTGGCCGTTCACTTCGGCCATGACGGTGACGTTGTTGGTGTGCGGGTATTCGAGGCCGATATTATAGTAAAAGATATCGGCAAGTCCGTCGGGGTAGAACTGGGTGTTCGGGTCGCCGGTCATCACGTAGCCCAGGTTCAGGTGGGCGATGACGCGCTCGAAGTTCTTGCTGAAGGCCGTGTAGACCTCGAAGTCGGTCTTGCCGGTTCCCAGCCCCTTGGCGTCGCTGCCGGTGGGGAACTTGAACCCGAGGCCGAACGCGCCGCGCGTTTGATACTGGGGATTATCGAACACGCGGTATTTGAACGCGAGTTTCGAGTCACCGCTTCCGGATTCGCGGAAATCCTTCGACCAGAGGATGCGGGACTTGATGGTGTAGTTGAGAATCGGCATCGAGAACGCGAACTCGAGGTCGTTCGTCACCGAATAATTGAAGAACAGCGGAATCTCGAGCAGGTCGCCGCTTTCGCCGCTCGCCAGGACGCGGTCGTAGACGCGGTCGAGGGTGAACCAGCTCGAATGGAAGCCCATCTTGAACGAGCCTTCCTTGCTGACGTCGGCCGACGTGGTGGTGAACAGGCCGGTCAGACCCATCATGTTGCAGGCCAGCACGCGGGTCACGGCTTCGCCCAGGGGGGCCGTCATCATCGCGTCGCGGCTGACGGGCGGCAGGGTCGTTCGTGACGGGTCGGGCAGACTGGACACGGGAGGCAACCTCAGGGGTTCCTGCGAATAGATCTCCTGATCGGTCGACCGGATGGAGGGAAGCGGAGCCGGCTGATTCGCGTAGGGAGCCGGAACCGGCATGACCGGCGCCGGTGCCGGGGTGATCATCGTATCGGAACTGCTGGAAACGATCGGAGCGGAAGAGCGTTTCTTCGGCTTCGCTTTTTTCGCCTTTTTCTTCACGCCGCTCTTTGCGGAAGCCGGCGTGATGGCGCTCCCTCCCGTGTCGGAGCTCCCGGCAGCTGGAGAGAGAGCGGACGCGCTCACGGGGGGCAGGGCCGCACCAGTCGCGTCAGCCGACGATGGAACGGACGTCGTGATCGCCGGCAGGGAACCGGCCTGGCCCATGGCGGGGCTGGCATCGGCGACGCGCCGGTACGGGCTGACCGGTTGCCGCCTGACGCTGGAGATGAAGGAACTACTGAACCCCGACTGCTTCAACTGATTCTGGACCTCGGGCTGCAGGTATTCCTGCGCGCCCGCGGGCAGAGCCAGCAGAGACGCAGCCAGGGCCAATATCGCGGTGTTTCTGCTCATGCCTCGCTCCTTGCTGTCCGGTTCGCCGGACACACTGAGTCACCTCGGCCTCATCGGCACGAAGCATGAATTTCTTAACGGATATTTTTTCAGGCAGGGGAATTCTTTTCGCAACCTCAAAATCAGCGATGTCGGCGGAATGACCGCCCCGGCTCATTCCCCTCGGAATTCAGGAATCCTGGCGGTGGTACCAGAACCAGCTGGTCGCCCTGAACCTGGGCGCGAACGGGCACAGAATGAAGGTGAGCAGAACGAGAAGCATTCTCGGAAGGCTCTCCATCTTGCGGCCGGATGTCTCGATGTTCGGAGAGGAGATGATCCGGAAAGGCATCCGATGCTGTTTTCCCCAGCGAACGAGCCGTCGTGAAAACCAGATTTCCTCACTTGCATACACTTTTTCTGAAAAACCGCCCGTATCGGCGAAGGCATCGGCGCGGCAAAAGAGAAAGCAGCCGGCCGCAAGCGAGAAACTGCGGGAAATCGCCGACCACAATTCGAGAAGCTTCCTGTAGAAAAGGTTCATCGGCCTGTCGAACGTGACCATGGCGCCGCCGCCGCTCCAGCCCTTCTCGTGCATGGCGTCGAGGGCCGCGGCGAGCAGAGGTCCGCTCACGAACGTGTCGGCGTCGATGAAGAGGAGATACCGGCCGCGCGCCGCCCGGGCCCCGGCGTTTCGCGCGCGAGAGATCTGGTTGACGGGCTCGAAGACGACGCGCGCGCCGCGTTCGCGGGCGACCTCGGAGGTCCTGTCGCGGGAGTTGTTGTCCACAACGATGACCTCGCCGGGCCACGGCACCCCGGCCATGGCCGCGTTCACCGCCGCCAGGCAGGCCGGCAGCAGCTTTTCCTCGTTATAGGCCGGAACGATGACCGAATACAGCGGAGTCACAGTTTCAGAATCCTGCATGTTTCCCATCGTATCATCCCGCCCTGCCGGATGACACGGTGTCGGAAAAAATGGTCACTTCAGGAACACAGGGGCCGATAAGGCCCTCGAAGGGCCACTTCCGAAGCGCGGGAAATCCGGCGGATATCTTACCCACACCCCGGGTCGGCGGGCGTACAGGCGAAGGTGATGTTGCCGTCGGCGATGTCGAGGCGGGCGGTGCCGCCGTTTTTCAGTTCGCCAAACAGGATACGGTCGGCGAGCTCGTCCTTGATCTCGCGCTGGATGACGCGGCCGAGGGGGCGGGCGCCGAAACGCGGGTCGTGGCCCTTCACGGCGAGATGGTCGCGCAGGGCGTCGGAGATCACCAGGTTCACCTTCTTCTCGGCCAGCTGGCGGTTCAACTCGCCGATCAGCTTGTCGACGATGCGCCGCATGACGTCGCGGTTGAGGGCGTTGAAGTGGATGATGGCGTCGAGCCGGTTGCGGAACTCGGGGCTGAACGCCTTTTCCACCGCCTCGCGACCGCGCCACTGGACGTGGCCGCTCTGGTCGCCGAAGCCGATCGCCCCCTTGCTCATCTCGCGTGCGCCGGCGTTCGAGGTCATCACGAGGATGACGTGGCGGAAATCGGCCTTGCGGCCGGTGTTGTCGGTGAGGGTCGCGTCGTCCATCACCTGCAATAGTATTCCATATATATCCTGATGCGCTTTCTCGATCTCGTCGAGGAGCAGGACGCAGTTCGGCTGTTTGCGGATCGCGTCGGTGAGCTGGCCGCCCTGCTCGAAGCCGACGTAGCCGGGAGGCGCGCCGATCAGACGTGAGACGGCGTGCTTTTCCATATACTCGCTCATATCGAATCGCAGGAACGAGACGCCGAGCGCCTGCGCCATCTGGCGCGAGACTTCGGTCTTGCCGACGCCCGTCGGGCCGGCGAACAGGAAGCAGCCCACCGGCCTCCGCTCGCCGCCGAGGCCGGCGCGCGAGCGCTTGATGCAGGTCACGAGGGCCTTGATGGCCTCGTCCTGGCCGAAGATGACGCCGCGAAGGACGTCGTCGAGCGCCTTGAGCCGATCGGCGTCCGACGTCGAGACGCGGGCGGCGGGAATCCGCGCCATGCGCGAGACGGCCTTTTCGATATCGCGCACGCGGACGGTCTTTCGCTTCTCGTATTTCGGCGACAGCTTGAGCAGGGCGGCCGCCTCGTCGATCAGGTCGATCGCCTTGTCGGGCAGGAACTTCTCGGTGAGATGCCGCGCCGCCAGATCGACCGCGGCCTTCAGGGCCGCATTCGTATACGTCACGCCATGGAACGTCTCGTATGAACCACGAAGTCCGTGCAGCACGCGCAGCGCTTCGGCCTTCGTCGGCTCGGCAAGGTCGATTTTCTGGAACCGGCGCGCGAAGGCACGGTCCTTCTCGAAATGGTTTTTGAACTCCTCGTAGGTGCTCGTGCCGATGCATCGCACACGTCCGCTGTTCAGCAGGGGCTTGAGCAGGTTCGCCGCGTCCATCGAGCCGCCGCTCACCGAGCCGGCGCCGACGATCGTGTGAATCTCGTCGACGAACAGGATGACCTTCTCCTGCTTCTCGAGCGCCTTGATGACGGCTTTCAGCCGCGCCTCGAAATCGCCGCGGTACCGCGTTCCCGCGAGCAGGGCGCCCATGTCGAGGGCGAAGACGCGGAAGCCGGCCAGCGTCGGAGGCACCTTTTCCTCCTGGATCATCCGGGCCAGGCCTTCGACGATCGCCGTCTTGCCCACCCCGGGCTCGCCGACGAATACGACGTTGTTCTTCCGCCGGCGCGCGAGCACCGTGATGGCGCGCTGCAGTTCGGAATGCCTGCCGACCAGCGGATCGATCTGGCCGGCGGCGGCCTTCTCGTTCAGACACTGGGCGAACTGGCCCAGCGGGTCCTTCACCGGCTTTTCACCGGCTTCCTCGCCTCCCGCGTGCTCCTCGCCGCCGGTCAGCGGCTCTTCGCCGTTTTCGGTTCCGCCGCGGCTCTCCGGCTCGTCATACTCGTCGGCCTTCGACACGCCATGCGAAATATACTCAAGAATATCCAGTCGGGAGATCTCCTCGACCGTCAGAATTTTCACGGCATGGGAGTCGGGTTCCTGAAGAATAGCGGCAAGGATATCACCCGCGTCGGCCTCTTCCTTCTCGGCGGCCTGCACGTGCAGGAGAGCGCGCTGGATGACCCGCTCGAAGCCCACGCTCGGCTGGGGATCGAGGTCGGAGTCGGCCGGCAGTTTCGGCACCTTGTCCGCGAAGAAGTCTTCGAGTGCCTTCTTCATGCGGTCGATGTTTCCCCCGCACGCGCGCAGTATCTCCCGGCCAAGACCGTCGAACAGGCAGCCGTAGAGGATGTGCTCCGGCGTCAGATACTCGTCGCGCCGGTCGCTCGCTTCCCGGATGACGGAATGAAGCGTTATTTCGAGGTCACGCTGAATCTTCGGCATGTCAGACTTTCTCCATCGCGCACTGGAGGGGGAAACCCCTCTCGCGGGCCATCACTTTCACGGTCTCGACCTTGGTTTCGGCGATATCCCGCACGTACACCCCGGCGAGCCCTCGTCCGTTGCGATGCACGTGAAGCATGATCTGCGTGGCATCCATGGTCGATTTGTGGAACACTTTCTGAAGCACTTCGATGACGAACTCCATCGTCGTGTAATCGTCGTTCAGCAGGAACACCCGGAACATCGGAGGCTCATCGACCTTGTGCCTCGTCTTTTCGAGCAGTTCCTGATCGGGACGTGCATTCGTTCCCGCCATTCCTCTGCGCTCCTTTACGCCCCGGCGCCGTCGGCCTGCGACGCCTCCTCGATCAGTTTCTGAAGTTCTTCCCAGCGCTCCATGCGCTTCCCGATCTCGTCGCCGACCTGGGTGTGATGCCGTGAAAGGTCGACGATTCCCTCCCGGCCGAGTTCGGCGGGCGGGTCGGCAAGTCGGGCCTCGAGTTCCCGTTGTCGGGTCTCGAGGGCGTTGATCGCGTCTTCGACCTCTCGGAGTTCGCGCTCCCACCGCTGCCGCTGGTTCGTCTGCCGTTTCCGCTCCTTCCAGGCCTCACGGGCATCGTCCTTGCCTGAATCGCTTTCGGTCGCCGCCGTTCCTCCGAGGGGCGCAACCGTCTCACGTTCAGCCATGCGGTGAGACATCGACCAGAGATACTGGCTGTAGTTGCCCTCGTAGAGGAAGGCCTTTCCGTCGCGGATCGCGAGGATGCGTGTCGCGAGGCAATCGAGAAAGAACCGGTCATGCGAAACGATGATAAGCGTTCCGGGAAATGCGTCGAGCGCTTCCAGCAGCGCTTCGCGGCTCGAGATATCGAGGTGATTCGTCGGCTCATCGAGCATCAGAAGATTGCACGGTCGCAGCATCAGGCGGGCCAGGCCCAAGCGGCTCTTCTCGCCGCCGGAGAGAACTCTCACGGGTTTCTCGACATCGTCTCCCGAGAACAGGAACACGCCGAGAAGGCTGCGGAGCTGCGGAACCATGTCGAACGGGGCGTCTCGAAGCATGCGGTTCCAGATCGTCTCTTCGGGTTCGAAGCTGATCTCCTCGTCCTGCGCGAAGTACCCGAACCGGACCTTGTAGCCCCACTCGACGCGGCCCGCGTGGGCGGCGTCCTGGCCGGCCAGGATGCGCATGAGCGTCGTCTTGCCGGCGCCGTTTTCGCCGATGATCGCAAGCCGGTCGCCTCGCCTGATCGTAAAATCGAGCCCTTCGAGCACCACGTGGTCGCCGTACCGGCGGCCGATCTTCTCGGCCTTCGCGACGAGCTCCCCGCTTTCGGGGCACGGCGGGAAGTCGAAATCGAGCTTGGGGGCCGCACGCGCCTGGTCGATGCGATCGATCTTCTCGAGCTGTTTGATGCGGCTCTGCACCTGGGAGGCTTTCGACGCCTTATAGCGAAACCGTTCGATGAAATCCTGCACCCGCTTCCGCTCGCGGTCCTGGCGGTCCTGCGCGGCGGCTGCCTCGCGGGCCCATTGTTCGCGGGCCTCGAGGAAGTCGGTGTAGTTGCCCCGCCAGGTGCGGGCCCCCTCTGGCATCAGTGCGACGACCGAGTCGGCAAGCTTGTCGAGGAAGTAGCGGTCGTGGGAGACCATCAGGATCCCGCCCGGATACGACGCGAGATACTCCTCGAGGAAGGCGATCGAGGAGATGTCGAGGTAGTTCGTCGGCTCGTCGAGCAGCAGGTAATCGGGCTCGCTCAGCAGGAGACGCGCAAAATACGCACGCATCTGCCAGCCGCCGGAAAACGTCTTCAGGGGGTCGTGAAATCGTTCCTCGGGAAAGCCGAGTCCCTTCAGGATCCTGATGGTGCGCGCCTGCCAAGTGTATCCGCCGGCGCGGTCGAAACGTGCCAGCAGGCTGTGGTGTCGGTCATGTATAGCCGCAGATATATCGCCGGCCGAGATACGCTCCTCGACGACGGCGATCTCGTCCCGGATCTGCTGGAGGCCGGAAAACGCCTGCGCGGCGAGCGTCCAGAGGGTCGCGTCGACGCCCGCCTCGCCCCACTCGGGATCGTTCTCGAGAAAGATCTCCTGCGGCAGATATCCGACCCGTGTCTCGCGAGGCCGGGTGACCGCGCCGTCGTCGGCCGTCTCGACGCCGCGAATGATGCGCATCAGCGTCGATTTGCCCGAGCCGTTGTGGCCGACGAGGGCGATGCGCTCGCCGGGGTTGACGACGAACGTCACGTTCCGGAACAGGGTCCGGACGCTGAACGATTTCGAGAGATTCCGTATCTGAAGCGACATATCGGAGTGCTGCATTGTATCACGGCTTCGGCCTGCACTCAACATGGAACGACTGGCACTCCGATGGCCAAGCGCCGAAGCCGGCGCGCCGGACGGACTTTGTATATTTTCTCTTACACAACGACGACCGCGGCGGCTCTTCTGGAGATGTCATCGAAGTCTTGTTCCGATGTCCCGATACCTCTATAATCCGATCCGGGCCCCGTCGGTTCGCGAACCTCCGCAACTGATGCGAACCGATATCCCAGGCCCCGTCGAGGTAGATTCATCATGAAGATCCGCCCATTCGCACTCGAGCGTTACTTTGCGCGATACGAGTTTTCGACCCCCTGGCTGCTCTGTTCGTCTGACTGCGAGAGCATGACGGTCGGCGACCTGCTGGCGCTCGACCCCGGCGCGGAGGAACGGCTTTCCGCGCTCTGGCTCGGGTATACGGAAAGCCTCGGGCATCCCGATCTCAGGCAAGCGATCGCTTCGCTCTACGAACGCATCCCAGCCGACCAGATTCTTGTTCACGCCGGCGCGGAGGAAGCGATCTTCACGTTCATGAACGTCGCTCTCGAGCCGGGTGACCAGCTCATCGTGCATGCCCCGTATTACCAGTCGCTCGGGGAAGTGGCTCGCAGTATCGGCGCACAGGTGACCGAGTGGCCTGGCGATCCTGCAGGAAGCTGGGAACTGGACATCGAGGTACTCAAACGCTCTATCACCGACCGGACGCGTGTCGTGGCAATCAATGCTCCCCACAACCCGACAGGTTTCGTTCCGTCACAAGCGTTTCTCGAGGAACTCTCGGCGCTCTCGGAACAGCACGGATTCATCGTCTTCTCCGACGAGGTGTACCGCGGGCTCGAACATGGCTGCCCCACCCTCCCGGCGTTCGCCGACATCAACCCTCGCGCCGTTTCCCTCGGCGTCATGTCGAAGACCTACGGTCTCCCCGGGCTTCGGATCGGCTGGCTCGCAACGCGAAACGACGCCCTGTTCCGCGAGATTGCCGCGTTCAAGGACTACACCACGATCTGTTCCAGCGCTCCTGCGGAGTTTCTCGCGACGCTCGCGCTGCGCCACAGAAAGCCGATCGTCGAGCGCAACCTGAGAATCATCCGCCACAATCTCGATCTGCTCGACACGTTTTTCGGCAGACACCCTGATCTCTTCCGCTGGCGAAGGCCGAAAGCCGGGCCCATCGCATTTCCAGCCCTGCTCCGGGGATCCGTCGCCGAGTTCTGCGAGGATCTCGTCCGGAAAGCAGGCGTTCTGCTCCTCCCGGGAAGTCTGTACGGCCCGATATACAATGCGTTTCGGATCGGTTTCGGCCGGAAGAATCTTCCCGACGCTCTCGACCGTCTGAAGAAGCATCTCGAGACATCAATCGGAACCTGAGACGATCATCACGCCAGGATCATTCCCAATCCCCGCAACTGCTGATATCATGCGAAGAGATGACCAGGGAGGATCAAGATGACCGAGCATACCGGGCTGTACAAACCTTCGCTTGCCCTGCTGACCGATCTGTATGAACTGACGATGGCCTATTCCTACTGGAAGTCGGGAACGGCGGACAAGGAGGCGGTCTTCACGCTGTTTTTCCGGGAAAACCCGTTTCACGGCGGTTTTGCGATCGCGTGCGGCATCCAGCCGGCGCTCGATTTTCTCGCGAAGTTTCATTTCGACGACGAGGACATCGCGTATCTCTGGTCGCTGAAAGGCAACGACGGCCAGTCTTTGTTCGAAAAGGGGTTCCTGGATTTTCTGTCCGGCCTGCGATTCGCCTGCGATGTCGAAGCCGTCCGGGAGGGCACGGTCGTCTTCGCCCAGGAGCCGCTGATCAGGGTAAAAGGGCCGATCATGCATGCCCAGCTCGTCGAAACGGCGCTGCTCACGATCATCAATTTCCAGACGCTTATCGCCACCAAGGCCGCCAGAATCTGTCATGCGACGCGTGGCGAGCAGGTGCTCGAGTTCGGCCTACGGCGGGCCCACGGCATCGACGGCGGTCTTGCAGCAAGCCGGGCGGCATATGTCGGCGGCTGTCATGCAACATCGAATGTGCTGGCGGGCAGGCTGTACGGCATTCCCGTTCGCGGGACGCACGCGCACAGCTGGATCATGTCGTTCGACTCCGAGCTCGAAGCGTTCGACGCCTACGCGGACGCGCTTCCCAACAACTGCGTGTTTCTCGTCGACACCTACGACACGCTCGAAGGGGTCAAAAACGCCGCGATCGTCGGCACACGCCTGAAGGAGCGCGGGCACAAACTTGTCGGCATCCGCCTCGACTCGGGCGATCTTGCCTATCTCAGTCGCGAAGCCAGGCGCATTCTCGACGAGGCCGGATTCATAGACGCAGCTATATTTGCCAGCAACGATCTCGACGAGCACATCATCGCGAGCCTCAAGGAGCAGGGCGCCGCCATCGCCGTCTGGGGGGTCGGCACAAAGCTCGTGACGGCATTCGACCAGCCGGCCCTGGGCGGCGTCTACAAGCTGACGTCGGTCAAGCGGCCGGGCGAGGAGTGGAAGCACCCGATCAAGCTTTCCGAGCAGCACATCAAGATCACCACGCCGGGCCATCTCCAGGTGCGAAGATTCAGGCGTTCGGGCGAGTGCTCCGCCGATCTCATTTTCGACGAACTGACGGGCTGTCCGGCCGAACCGGTCATGGTCGACCCCCTCGATCAGACCCGGAGACGGAAACTCGGAAGCGATCTGACGGCCGAAGATCTGCTGCAACCGGCCTTCCGGAGGGGGCACCCCGTCTTCGAGCACGAGCCACTCGAAGCGGCACGAAAGCGGACCTACGATCAGCTTGCCGGGTTCCATGGCGGCATCAAGCGCTTCGTGAACCCGCATCGGTATCCCGTCGGCCTCGAACTGGGGCTGCACGAGATGAAGACGACCCTGATCCTGAAGGCCCGCGGCTTCGCAAAATAGGAACGAAGGAACACGTGATCCGCAGATGACGGAGCTTATTGAGTCCTGCACATCAAAAACCAGCTTCGTGTCTCCGTTCGTGCTGAGCTTGTCGAAGCACGAACAGCCACTTGCAGATGATTCCTCATTTCGCCCTTCGACAGGCTCTGGGCAAACGGGCGGCTTTCATTCTGCAGGATTCAATAGATTTACACAGGAAGGCGTTCGGAATTGGACATTTCGGCACGAGGAGAAAGGGCAATGAGGGGATTGATTCTGGTGGATCTGCAGAATGATTTCATGCCGGGCGGGGCCCTGGCGGTCGCCGGGGGCGACGAGACGGTGCAGGTTGCGAACCAGGTGATACCGGCATTCGAGTTCGTCGTCGCGACGCAAGACTGGCACCCGGCCGATCACGGAAGTTTCGCCGCATCGCATCCGGGCCGAAAACCCGGAGAGATCATCAAGCTTGCCGGGCTTCAGCAGATTCTCTGGCCGGCCCACTGCGTGCAGAACACGCCAGGAGCGGCGTTTCATCAGGACCTCGATCCGCGCGTCAACCGGAATGTCGTCCGGAAGGGAACGATCCGGGACGTCGATTCCTACAGCGGGTTCTTCGACAACGGCGGCCGCCACGACACCGGACTTGCGGATCTTCTCCGGCGGCATGGGGTGAGCGATCTGTTCGTCATGGGTCTCGCGACGGATTACTGCGTGAAATTCACGGTTCTCGACGCCTGCCGGCTCGGATTCCGAGTCAGCGTCATCGAGGCGGGTTGCCGCGCCGTCAATCTGACCCCCGAAGACGGGGAGCAGGCCCTCCGAGAGATGGAGCGCGCAGGAGCCCGGCGGCTCCCCCTCTCAGATCCGGCGCTTCAAAAACGTATTCCGCAGTTATAGGGGATGAGCCTCACCGCGTCTTCCGCGAGAAGCGTGTGAGGAAATTCGCGTCTGACGCGCATTGTGTATAGCTTCACGCCACCCCATGCGGTGAACGTGAACAGCGAAACGGCAACCTCGTCATCGGAGAACGTCACCCAGGCGGGAAGCCGGGTGAGAATTTTCGTGTCGTTGTAATGCGCATGCCAGTACAGATGGAACTGATCGCCGACGATCCTCAGGACAGCAAGTTGAACGAATCCTTCGCGACTGCCGTCGGTTCGAATGTGTTCCAGATATGCGTTGACAACGTTTTTCCGACTTCGTATTTCGCCGAAACGCTCTTCGAAGTCATACTGATCGAGAAGCCTGGGGCTTTTTCGAGGTCGTGCGTAGAGCAGAGGAAATCCGCGCCCGCTGTCGACGTAATAGGCATACTCGAGACTATATCCATCCTCCATTTTCAGACGGTTGAGGTGTCTGAAATAGCTTTCCACGTTGAATTCCAACGGCAAGCCCTCCAGCGGGGGTTCTGCGTTCGGCCGCATGCCTGAAGCTGCTTCTTCGCGGCTCCGCGGTTCCTCGAGCCTTGCGAGCATGCGGGAGCGTATTTTTTCAGGCAAATCCGCAGGAGGATGATATGCCCCCGGTTGCAGGCGCCTGATGGCCATGACGCGCCTGTGAATATCGGGGGGAAACAGCAGCATGATGGCGCCGAGGAGAAAACAGGCGATGAAAAATGAAGCAATCGCCCGGCCATAGAAACGTATCAGGCTCATCAACGAACGTTTTGCGGTGATTCCCGGCGCGCGACAAATTTCGTCACCTCGACGACGGGAATGACGCTGAGGGAGATGCCGAGAACGACGCCCATCTGGGCCGCGTCGAGCGAAGCCGCGTTCATGAGCTTCTGCAGGAACGGGAGATACATCGCCGCCATCTGCAGGAGCGAGGCGAGGAGAACGGCGCCGACGAGGCTCATGTTCCCGAAGATGCCCACCCTGAACAGGGATTTTTCGTAACTTCGGCAGTTGAAAATGTTGAACAACTGAAAGAACACCATCACGCCGAACGCCATCGTCTGGGCCAGTTTTACGGCCGCGTCAGACTGTTCGGGGGTCGCCGGGGCGCCGTTCCAGTTCAGACCGAGACTGTAAGCCCACAGAGTTCCGACCGTCATCAGGACGGCGACGACGCCGACCTGCACCGACATCGGACCGGACAGCAGGGGTTCGTTATGGCGGCGGGGCTTTTTCTGCATTTCGTCGCCTTCGGCGGGATCGACGCCGAGCGCGATCGTCGTGAAGCCGTCGGTGACAAGGTTCACCCAGAGGATCTGCACCGCGCGGAGCGGAGCGGCCCAGCCCATCAGCGAAGCGGTGAGCAGGGTCAGCACCTCGCCGGCGTTCGTCGAGATCATGAAGCCGATCGCCTTGCGGAGGTTGTTGAAGATGATGCGCCCTTCTTCGACGGCGGAGACGATCGAAGCGAAGTTGTCATCGACGAGTACCATGCCGGCGGCTTCGCGGGCCACATCGGTGCCGGAGCGGCCCATCGCGACGCCGATATCAGCGCGGGTGAGAGCCGGAGCGTCGTTCACGCCGTCGCCGGTCATGCTCACGACGTGGCCGTGGTGCTGAAGAGCCTTGATGATGCGCATCTTATCCTCGGGGCTGGTGCGCGCGTAGATCGCGACCGATTCGACGATCGACCGCAGGCCTTCTTCATCGAGTTTCGACAATTCCTCGCCGGTCATCATCCGCATGCCGTCGTCGAACAGGCCGACCTTGCGGCCGACCGCCCTGGCGGTGGCGGCGTGATCGCCAGTGATCATGACGACCATGATCCCGGCCTTCCTGCATTTCGCCACGGCTTCGATTGCCTCGGGACGCGGCAGGTCCATCATTCCCACGAGACCGACGAACGTGTATCCCTCTTGTTCGCCCTCACAGAACGCCGTCGGATCGGTTCCGGCGGGCAGGCCGCGGACGGCGAAGCCCAGCACGCGCAACGCCTCATCGGCGTATCCGAGATTCTTCTTCAGGATGAGTTCGCGATCGGTTTCGGACAGCGGCCGCTCGCCGGTGCGACCGGCGATGCGTGTGCATCGTGCAAGAACGGCCTCGAGCGAGCCCTTGAGGTGGGCTTTCAGCCCCGACCGGCTGCCATGCACGGCGACCATGTATTTGATCTTGCTGTCGAACGGCAGTTCGCCCTGGCGAGGGTAGCGTTCGCGCAGGGTGAGCAGGGAGCGATCAAGTTTTCCTGCCAGCGTCATCAGCGCGCCTTCGGTGCCATCGCCGACCATGGTCCAGGCGCCATTCGGCTCCTGGCGCAACGAGGCGTTGTTGCACAGCACGGCTGTTTCCGCGAACGAAGCCATCGCCGCGGCTGCATATTCGCCTTTCACCGCGGTGATCGTTCCATCCGCGGCGTATCCCTCACCGGTGACCTCATACTCCTGGTCGCAGGTGTACACGCGAGTCACGACCATCTGGTTGCGGGTCAGGGTGCCGGTTTTGTCGGTACAGATGACGGTCGCCGAGCCGAGGGTCTCGACCGTCGGCAGTTTGCGGATCAGGGCGTTGTGCTGGGCCATGCGCCGGACGCCGATCGCGAGCACCAGAGTGACGACGATCGGAAGGCCTTCCGGGATGGCCGACACCGCGAGGGCGATTGCGTTGAGCAGGACGTCGGTGAAGCTCTGCTTGTGGACCAGGTAGCTGCTGACGAAGATGACGGCGCAGATGCCGAGAACGCCCCTCGCGATGAGGGAACTGAACGTCTCGAGCTTTCTCGTGAGCGGGGTCTGGACTTCGTCGGCCGTCTGCACGAGGCCGGCGATCTTTCCGAGTTCGGTCGCCATGCCGGTTCCGGTGACCACCGCTTCTCCGCGTCCCGCGGTCACATGGGTCCCCATGAAAATCATGTTCGTCTTGTCGGCCAGGACGGCGGTCACTTCGATTTTCGCGGCTTGTTTCTCAGCCGCGATCGTCTCGCCGGTGAATATAGCTTCCTCTATACGAAGTCGCTTCGTCGACACAAGCCGCCCGTCGGCGGGCACCCGGTCGCCCTCCTCGAGCAACACCAGATCGCCCGGCACGAGTTCGACCGCCGTCACGTCGAGCACCTCGCCGTCGCGGCGCACCCGGCAATGGGGGGCCGACATGCCCTTGATATTGTTGATGGCGCGCTCCGCCTTGCTTTCCTGGTAATAGCCGATGCCGGCGTTCACGACGAGAACGAACAGGATGATGGTGACGTCGCTCAGGTGGCCGACGAGTCCGGTTACGAGGGCGGCGGCCAGAAGGATGTAGATCAGCGGGTTCGTGAACTGGCGGCCGAGCAGCACATACCAGGGGGTCGGCTTTCCCTGGGCGATCTCGTTCGGACCGAACGCCGCGAACCGCGTTTCCGCCTCGGAACGCGAGAGACCGCGTTCGCCCGTTCCGAAGGCTTTCAGGGCATCTGCCGCCTCCCGGCTCGACCAGTCGTTTTTCACGGCTTCGCGGATCTGTTCCATGAAAGTCATTTCTCCCGTTCTTCTTTGTTCGCGTGGGAATTATACAACTTCTCCCTCCATCGCGAGAGAGCATGATAGAATGGTACATCCGTTTCGTTCCATGGGAGAGAGGACAACTTCAGGAATGGCGAACCAGGACGAACATACGCAGACGGCGCCGGCGCTTCCGGAAACGCTCGATCCAGGCGCCTGGATCTCCCTCGCCCTCACTTCGGAGCATCCGGTGGAGCGGCTTCTTGCGCTCGACGAGATCGCTTTTCAGGGGCTCGGAGCAGAGTTTTCAGGAATCATCGATCGTATCGCCGCCGACGAGACGTCGGAAGAGTGCAGTTACCGAGCGAAACAGCTGCTTGCAACGCTCAACAAAAAGCGCTTCGACCGCAAGATCGAGAAGGTCGAGCTGACGCCCGAACGCACGAAGGCTCTTCTCGAGGTCGGCGAAGATACCCTCAGGCGCACCGTCCAGCTTTCGCTCCGCAAGCCGCCCGCCCCGGAAATCCTCGACACCTGGCGGGCCCATATCCTCAGCGAAGACAACGCCGAGGTTCTCGCCGTCGGCCTCACGCTTCTCGCCAAGTTCGGCACGTCGCAGGACGCCGGCCTGGCTTCGGCGTTCGCCGACCACCCCTCCCCCACCGTCATCAAGGCGATCATCGATCTGCTGCATACGCAGAATCTCGAGGGGTTCAAGGAACGGGTCGCCGACTTCCTGACATCCGATGATATCGAAATCCGCCTTCATGCGATCCGGAAGCTTCGGAGCTTCGACCCGGCCGAAGCCCAGGCGTATCTGAGATCGATGCTTTCTGCTCGCGACCCGTTGATCAGGCAACGGGGCCTTCGCGAGCTTCTTCTGGTGCCGTTCAGCGAGAGCGAGGCCCTGTATCTCGCCTACCTTGCAGCGGAACCAGTGCCCCTCCTTCTCTCGCTGGCAGGGTCGGCCGTCGCGATGAACCCGTCGCCGGACCTTCCGCTGAAGCTGTACGACATTTATGCAGGCCTCCGGGGGACCCGCGCGCATATCCTCCAGCTGGTCATCAAGCAACTGATCACGGCGATCAAGGCATCGGGCATTCTCGAGGAGTCGATCGATCAGTATCTCGAAAAGCTGAAGGACGGCCTCAGAAAACGCAAACTTCAGACGGCGTGCAGAATCGCGCTCAACGATCTCACCCAGGAAGACCCCGAGGCACGACTCGCGGCCGTCAGGGTGCTCGTGCAGGGGCTCGACGTTCCGCACGTGCGGGAAGCTCTCGAGCAGCTTCAGATGCGCGAAACGGTCGAAGAGATCCGTGAACTGCTCCAGCAGGCTCTCGGGAAAACCCAGGACGAGTATTCCGTCGAAACGCTCCGGCGGATCGTCCGGGACGGCTCGTTCTACGACCTCGATCCGAAGAGTCAGCGGCGGCATCTTTCGGCCATACGCGACCAGGATTCGTTCGCCGAGCTTCGTGAAACGATCGGCGTGCTCCTTCTCGCGAAACTCGACCGCTCGGTCCTCCTCCATCTGTTCGACCGGATTGCCACCCACGGCGTGAGATGGGACCCCAAGCCGATGTTCGCGCACCTCAAGCACGAGGACCCCGGGGTCGTCGCCGCCGCGCTGCGGACGATCGGCCGGTTCGACCTCGATTGTATAGCTTACGAAATACCGAACTACCTGCGGCAGGACGACGTCCGCATCAAGACCGCCGCGCTCGAACTGTATATCGTATCGGACAGGGCCAGCGCGCTTCAGTATCTGACGGGGATGTTGAAGTCGCCCCAGATGAAGGTTCGCAAGAACAGCCTCTCCCTGCTCGCGACGGTCGATTTCGCGTCGGTCCAGAACCTGCTGCTGGAATACCTTCCGACGGAAAAGAACGCGGAGCTGCGCACCCAGGCGGCGTTCATTCTCGCGACCAACCCGACCCGCGAGGGATTTGCCGTTCTCTACAGCTGCACCCACGACGTGAACGGCGTCATCCTCCCGGGCTCTCAGGATCTGTGGGACGCCGTGATCGCCGGCGCGATCCCCCTTCTCGCTCCGGATATCGCCACGCTGATGGCCGCCGTTGCGAAAAAGTCGGCTCCGGCTGCGGCGACGGCACCCGAAGCCCCGCCGGCCTACACGTTCAAGAAGGTCACTGCCTCGAGCACCAGGAACCTCTACGGCGAAAAGGATCAGATGCCCGGTTCGGCCGTATCGCCGCAGTTCACGGAAGTCCAGGCCCGCGAGGCGATTGGCCGCGCGACGGGCTTCGCGGAACAACATCGCACCATTCTCGCGGCGGCGGCCGTCGTTCTCGCCATTGCCGGACTCTGGCGGTTCGCCGGCGACCGGCTGAGCCTTCCCGGCGGCTCCGGCACGGCCCCCAGGGTCGTTCACGAGACCCAGGCCGCCAGAATGGAGGAGAGCGGAGGCAAAGCCCCGTCGATGGTCGCCGGCACCCGCGGCAGTCCGGGCCAGTTCCTGTCGGGAAGCGGGTACGCGAGTTCGATGAAGGCGATGCACGACGAGCGCCTTTCGATCTCGGCCGAGTTCGCCCGGAAAAGCGAGCAGGCGCTCCAGGAAACCCTGATGAAGATGGCGGACGACCCGAATTACAAGGGCTACGCCGAGTTCTATCTGAACCAGAACTGCAAGATGGGCCTCGAGTGCATCGAAAAAGGGGAGTTCAGGGAGGCCCGCGATTACCTGATGAAAGCCCTCGAGGACACCTCGATCTCGGAGGAAGCACGAGTCCTGGTGTGCCAAAGCCTGCTGGGTATCGGCTACGAGGTCGGCGACAAGGAAGTCCTCGAGAAGGCGATGGATCGCCTTCTCGCGATGATTCCCGAAAAGGAGCTTCCAAAGGAGTACAACCGCCAGTCGATGAAGGAAGCCTTCGACGGGTTGAAGCGCATGCATGAAATCACCCCGCAGCAGTTTTCCGAATTCATGCAGAAGCTTGCCCGGGAGCATCCCGGCAAGATTCCCCCGGAGATGCAGGAAAAAATGCTCGAGGGGTTCAAGCAAATGCAGAACCGATTCAAATGATCACTCGTCTGATATGTACGGACTTTCGATCGGCAAGAGGTGCAGCGACATGAAAGAAACGCCAGGAATCACGTTCAGGAGGGGGTCTGCCTACCTCATCGTGCTCGGCGTGGCGGCGATCCTCATCATCATCGCGCAAACACTGACGGAAACCGGCATTTCCACCCGCCGGCTGGCCGTCAGGTCGGTGAACGACCAGAAAGCCATGGACTGCGCGGAAGCCGCGACCAACCTCACCTATCGTCTCATCGCCGAGGAGATGAACGATCCGAAGATGATCTACGATGCGATCAGCTTCAAAAAACTCGATTTCGACAGCTGGTTCTGGAAGTTCAGGCTGCCCCAGGTCATGGGTGGGGGCAACGTCGATCCGCTGCAGTTCAAGAACACCAACATCGAGAAAGCGGACACGGAAGGCAACGGTCTCGGTCTCGAGATCAGCCTCGGGCCCGAGATGGTCGCGAAGCTCAGAAAAACGTATACAAACAAGGACTTCGCCGACCTCGAGGACCTGTACCGGGATATGGGCGGCGAGGTTTCGATCAGGAGCGAGGCGTCGATCAAGCGCGTCTTCGGCATCCTGCCGAAGAGCAAGAATTACGAAATTCCCGGGCTGACGTTCGATCTGACCGAGGCCAACAATCTGACCGACCTGAACGTCGGGAACTTTCTCAACTCGATCATGGACGACAAGGAGTTCAAGATCAACCTCACCGACCAACTGGTCGGGTATATTCCCGACGTCAACTTCGGCGACGTCGTGCGCGAGGTCATCAAGAACATCCAGTTCAATCTTGCCCTGTATTCGGTCGCCATCCCGATCCCGGTCGGCAGGCTGATCGGGGCGCTTCTGAAGGGCATGTGCGACAAACTCGGCGAGGGCGCGACGCTGAAGGGGTTTCTCAAGAACACGCTTTTGAAGGATCTGAAGCTCGAAATCGATCTGACCGACTTCAAGAACTCGATCCGGAACCGCATTCTCGGCTTCCTGCCGGACGAAATCAGCACGCTGGTCGGCAAGGTCGGCTGGGGCGTGACGGTCGAGAAGATCGGCATCTTCGAGGTGGAAACGACGGTCGAATACCAGCCGCAGGGGTCGCGCGGCACGACGATCCGCAAGACGCTGCACACGCAGCGGGATTTTCGCGTTGCCGACGTGCAGCCCATCGCTCCCGATTACAGCTTCTTCGTCGCGAACTCGAAGCTCCTGTTCGAGGACGAAGGGCTCGAAAACACAGACGGTTTTGAGGGCGACAAGGAAATCAACTGGGCCGAGGGCATGGGCTCGCTGATCATCCACAACATCACCTTTTTCGACGACGAGCTGTTCGCGAAGCTGAAAACCTTCTTCGGGGCGATCGGGAGCATGGACGTCGAAAAGCTCGCGAACGGCTTTTTCCTGCCCGGCCGCGTGCGGGTGAACGGCACGAAGCCGATGGAGATCCGGCTCAACTTCGGGCTGCTCGACTTCCTCGGAAGCGGCTACACCTTCACCGAGGCGCTGAAGGGCTGCGAGATCGCGGCCCTGCTGATCAACAACACCGACAAGAACAAGCATCGTGAAAAGAAGGGTTCTTCTCTCGACAAGCCCAACCCGGCCAAGCACTCGTACATGCCGACCATGGGCGAAAGCTTCTACGGGATAAGCGCCGAAAGCCCCCCGCCGATCGGGGGATGGGTCGCCCTGTTCAACATCCTGGAGGGTCTGCTCGAAAAGACGGGCGCCGGCACGATCACGGCGGGCGACTTCATGAGCGTCCCCCTCGATGCGCTGAAGGTGCCTCACTTTGACTGGCCCTGGCTGACGGACAGCACCATGTGGATCCCCGTGCCGAAGTTCTATAACAAAACGTATTTATTCGGCGACTTTCACTGCGAGTTTCCTCTTTCGTTCCGGGTCGAGGGGAATCTCTGGAAGAAGTTCTCGCGGGTGAAGATGCCGATGATCCGTCTGCTCATCCCGCTGAACTGGATCGGGTTCCCGAACGTCGACATCACCCTTCCGCCGCTTCCATTCCAGGACAATATCGTCGAGCCGTACGGTTTCTGCGCGTATCCTCCGCTCGAAAAGGACAGCGGAGAGGTGGACGCCGCCGGGATGAGCAAGGAGTGGAATCCCGCCGAAGCAAAAAACCTTCCATCGAATATATATTCACCGATGCAGTATTTGAAGAAGGCAAGTTACTATTACGCGACGACGAGCGACTTCTCGAAGGACATCGCGAACCGGAGCTCCGAGATGGACGTTCCGGGCGTCGGGAAGAAGATGGTCTTCAACTGCGACGGCGTGACGTTCGTGGAGGGCACGGACGGTCAAGGTCTGTTCTTCCGGAACGAACTGTATGTCTGCGGAAGAGGCATCATTGTCGCGGCCGGCAACATCCATCTGAAGAGCATCCGGCGGGTGGACCCGCCGGGCGGCCCGCCGACGATGCTTTCGATCATCGCGCGGAATGGGGCGATCATCAACAACGGCAAGAACGTCGTCGAAGCCTGTCTATACGGCGATCGGGGGCTGATGAACCCGTTCTACGGCTCGCTGAAGATCCGCGGCAATCTGGTCGTGAACCAGTTCAACCGCAAGGACTGCCAGGGAAAGGTCGACGTGCATTACGAGTCGAACCGGACGCACAGTTCCCTCATGTCGTATTTCAAGGACGTCGCGAAATACGATCCGACGCGATATCACGCCACGTTCAGCAAGAAGTGGCGCGCCTACGAATTCCAGAAGAAGTGAAGGGTTTTGCATCATGAGCACGCAGAGGGGTTACACGCTCATCGAGGTCATCCTGTCGTTGTTCATCCTCGTGCTCGTTCTCGGCCCGTTCCTTCGCGGTCTCGGCGGACAGGCCCAGGTCGGAGAGGACACCGAGAAGCTGCAGATGGCGGCAAAAATCCTCCAGTCGATCAAGGAGGAGGTATCGTCGGTGCGATTTCGGGATTTCTGGTCGTATGCCGACTCGAACACGCCCGACAGCGGCGGCGAATATAAACTTGACGATATGTTCTGGCCCCATTCCCGCGACGAGGTCGTCAGCTACCAGAAAAAATACCGGGACTTCAACGCCCGGGGAACGTTCAAGTTCGTCAAGCGCCAGGGCCGCGAGCCAAGCGACCGGAGCGTGCTTTTTTTCAAGGTCTGGGTGACCTGGATCCAGCCGAACGCCGGCAAGCAGGAGCGTTCCACGAGCATGATCCTCGTGGAACCGAAATCGTGATCGAATGAGACGGGAGGACGTGCCATGAAACATTCCAACAGAAGCCGCGGGTTCACCCTGGTCGAGGTCATGGTGGCTACCGCCGTGTTCGCTCTCGCCGCCGGCGGCATCTATGCGTTTCTGCGCCATGGGAATCTCGAGAGTACCCGGGCGTATACGCGCCAGGGGATGGTGAACCAGGCCACGACGGTGCTGAAGGCGATGCAGGATGATTTCCGGATGGCCGCATCGGCGAGCCTGAAGTTCGATGCGGACAAGGGCGAAGTCACCCTTCAGCAGCATCGGAACGGCGACGATCTCGCGCTGATCAGCTACAAATGGGAAAAACCGCGACTGATCCGGAAGGTCGTGTACAAGGGCAGTACTTCGATCCGAGTGCTGAGCACGGCGATGGACGCGTTTTCGGTCGAGACGAAGCCCCGCCCGTCGATTTCTGAAGACGATCTTCCCGACACCCCCGAGCAGGTGTCGATCAAGCTGAGCCTCCGGGCGAACATTCCCGGCCTCACGCAGGACCTCGTCCACGACCAGCACGTCATGGCGACGATGCGCGAGGTGTCGTCGGCGAAGAACGATCCTCACTGGCGCGACGTCGGGAACATGAAAGGCGTGTTCAGCACCTACGGAAACCTGCTCAACAGCATCGGCGACGATGCCAAGCTGCTCGTGGAGGACATCGGCAAGACGCTCCAGAGCGATCTCGACAGGCTCGAAGCGAACGTCGAGGAAGCCCTGAACAAGCCCAAGGCGAATCTTGAGGCGACGAAACGGGAACTCAAGAACGCCCTGAACGACATCGCCAACGCCGACCTCGATCTGACCTCGGCCATCAAGGACTGCGAAACGAACATGAGCGATCTTCCCGAAGACATTTTCGAGCGGAAACTGTCGAAGGCGGGCACCTGGTTCGCGAGCAAGGAGAAAGCCCTCAACCGCGTAAAAAACAGCTTTGCCAGCATGAAGACCATCGAGCAGATGGATTACAAGAAGCTGGAAAAGGCCGCCGGCTCGTTCGAACTCAAGGACACGTTCAAGAGCATCTTCGACGCGAAAAAAGATGCCATGACACAGAAGATCACTCTGGCCAACAACAAGAAAAAAGTCGAAGACCTGCTGACCAAGGTCGAAAACGCGGATCCCAGCAAGGGCGAGTGACGCCTATCCCGGCCGCAAGCCGGAATCATCCGACATCGGGTGATTCCGGCTTTTCGTTTCGCATGCCCAGCAGTTCGTAGACCGGAACCGAGCGAGTGCCGCTTTCCAGTTCCATTCGTTCGATATACCCGAACCGGATTTTTCCCGCCGCGGAACGGATCGTGACGGGCTCGATCATGATGCCGGTCGTGCGGGCCTTCTTGCTTTCCGCTTCGAGTTTCATCGCAACCTGCAGGGTGCGCCCGATCACGGTGTAGTCGAGCCGGCCACGGGAAGAGCCGATACAGCCGGCGACCACCTGGCCGCAGGCGAGTCCGATTCCCGTCTGGACGGTGAACAGGCCCTGTTTCGCGCGATCGCGATTGAATTCGTCGAGGGCTTCGCGCATGGCGAAGGCGGCCCGGCAGGCACGCACCGCAGAAGGTTCTTCTCCTTCGCGAGGGTAGAATACCGCCTGAATGGCGTCGCCGATGAACTTGTCGAGAACGCCGTGGTGGTCCTTGATGCACCGAGCCATTTTCGTGAAATACCCGTTGAGCATCAGAACGACCTGTTCTGGAGGATGCGTTTCGGAGATCGTTGTAAAGCCTCTGATATCTGAAAACAGGATCGTCGCCTCGACGCGCTGTCCGCCTGGTCTGATGCCGCTGTCGTCGTCGCGCGCGACGACCTGGAGGACATCTTCGGACACGAGGCGGCTCATTCGTTCCTTTTCCTGCAAACCTTCCGCCATGCGGTTGAGCGAATCCCCGAGTTCTCCGAATTCGTCGAGGGTCTCGGTTTGAACACGCCACGAGAGACTTCCTCTCGACGTGGCCTGGATCGCCTCGATGAACGACGCCATCGGCCGGGTCAGGAACCACGTCGTGGCGCGGGCGATGAGAACGGCGAGGAACAGGGCACACAACACGAGCGCCAGACCCCAGGTGCGCGTGAAACCGCCGGGGAGCTCGTCGAGCGGTTCCGCATAGGCCATCGCGAGATAAGCTCCCATACCCATCATCCGGCCGGCGGCCAGATACGGGGTGGCTCCTCGCATATTGTTCATCCGTCCGTTGGTACGTGAGGCGAGGAAGGAATTCGCCAGCCATTTGCGGCTTTCCGCGAGCTCCACGAAGGGAACGGTGAACGTCGGCCATTCGAGGTTCACCGTTTCGCTGGTCTTCGTGGGAATACGATATACATGAATATATATTTTGAATCCGTTCTTTTCGCGGCAAAGAAGGCGGGGATGCCGTTCCAGAATCCGGAAAAAGGGAACGAAGGGCATGTGAGGCTCGAGAACCCCGATGGCGGCGATTTTTGGCGGCACCCCGGCCGAGCCGCCGCCGAGCATGACCAGTTTCTGGAAGGTTCCAGAAACTGGGTTTTCAAACAGACAGCCGGGATTCGCAAACAATTCGCCGAAGTATTTCATATCGAAGTTCTTTTCGAGAACCGACAAGGAAATGGCGATCGCGTTCTGGATTTTCTCCTGCGTCTTGCGATCCAGCTGGGAAAAAGCGCCCCGGGCACACATCGTCTCGGCCAGCGGTCCCCGGAGAAAATCTCCGATCCGTTTCATGAGGCTGTTCTTGTTGCCGCCCCACACGAACCGCTCCTCTCCGTCGTTGCGGAACCACTGCATCCCCACCATCACCTGGGCACTCTTCAGGCTTCGCACCCAGGCTTCTCCATGGGTTGCATCGCGGGTGTTTCGCCACAGCGCACGCTGTACGGAGCGCAAGCGTTTTTCAGCCCGCAGAGCAGATGCCCGCATGAACCGGTCGAGACGTTCGAGTTCGAGCGTCATGACGTCGAGCGTTTCCTCCGCCTTCAGGTCGTGTTCCGAACGGAGAAACGCGCGTCCCATCCAGCCGATCCCGACGAGCGGCACGACGGCCCCCAAGAGGAACACCAGCGTCACCTTGGTGCCGATCCCCGTCGACAGCGGCAGTTCCGGGCTCATCAGCCGTGACAGCACGAAAAGGCCCAGAAGGCCGGCGATTCCGAGAACGATATCCAGAAGCGAGCGCCCATCGGGCGAAAGAACGGTCAGCTCATCCGACCGGATCCGGATTCCAAGAACGGGAAGCCGACCTTTCTCGATCAGATCGACCAGTTCCGGATTCCATCGTGTCAGGTTGAGAATCCTGCCCGGGGCCAGATCGAGATAAATCAGATCGCCGTTCTCACGTTCGAATCGTGGAAGGCCGTGCGCGGAACGCATGCCGAACAGCCGTTCTCCCTTCGTCGTTCTGCGATGCCCGATCTTCCGAAGAATCACGCCGGGGCGCATGTCCTTGTCGAGAAAACTCACCTGGATCAACGCGTCCATCTGGCCGGAGCCGGCTGAAAACACGGGGATATTGATGATGAAGCAGGAACTTTGGTGCAGGAGGGAATACGCGGGAAAGGCCTTTGCATACCATTCCTCCATGCTGCTTGGGATGTCCAGGAGACTTCGGATGACTCCGTCAGACCAGCGGCATGACGGGGGCTTGCCGACGAGGAGTTGACGCAGGAATTCCATCCCGAACCGGGAGGAATAAAACAGGAAATATTCGCGCATCGCGGCTTTCAGGACGCCGGTGTCCACCCTTCCCCGAAGCGCCGGTGTCAGATAGGCGTTCTGGGATTCGGCGCCCATGACGAGGACATACGCCGGCGGGATTCCCGTCAGTTCGAAGATCTTCCTCCTCAGCCGGAGAACCGACTCGCCTCTCGTCAGCGTCTTCGGGTCGAACGACGCCAGCCAGGGCCAGTTGCGACTTGGAGCCCACGGATCGATATTCTTCTGCTGGAGCAATTCATGCAGGATCTCGCTCGCTCCGAGATCCGCCTGAAAGTCCTGCATCTGCGTCACGCAGTCCTGGCGAGCCTGCATCAGGCGTTCCTCGGCCTGCCGGGCGATCTCGCCCAGGTAGAAGGATCGGAACACCGCCAGCGGGATGACGACGAGAAACAGCCACAGGCCGATCATCTCGCGAATGCCCGGTTTGCGGCGGCCGGCGGCGGACGTCGTTCGATGCGGTCCGTTCACGCCCCGGCCTCCGGCAACAGTTCGAACAGGCTCACCGGCAGATCCTTGCCTTTGATCGGAATGGCTCCGAGAGGCTGGACGACACACGTTCCCCGGCACACCTCGGCCGTGGCAGGGCAGATGGCGATGCCGGTCCGGCTGGCCAGCTCGGAGCGGGACTCGAGCCGGGCGGCGAGATTCACCGTGTCGCCGATGACGGTGAGCGACTGCCGCCCGTCCTCCGACCCGATGTAGCCGGAGATCATCTCACCCGTGGCGATGCCGATGCCGATCTCGATCTGAAAGCTTCCCGCCGCGGCCCGCTCCCGGTTGAGCGTCGCGAGTTCGCGCCTCATATCGAGAGCCGTTCCGGCGGCCCTGAGTTCCGGGGGGGCGGCATTCTCCAGAGGAGCGAACACCGCCATTATTGCGTCAGATATATATTTATCGATCGTTCCCCGCCGAGCGGTTATGACGCTCTCCATGACGTCGAAATACCGGTTCAGGAGGGCCACGACGTCCTCGGGCGGCTGCGACTCGGCCAGCGAGGAAAATCCCCGGATATGCGCGAACAGCACGGTCCGGCGGACTCGCAGTCCGCCAGCATCCCGCATCGCGGCCTGGTCCCGGCGGACGGAGCGAAGGGCCTCGTCGGACACGAAGCGGGTCAGCCGCTGGCGCTCCCTGAGGCCCCGGGTCATGAGGTTGAACTCGTGGCCCAGCATCGCAAACTCGTCCTTCGTTTCGAGGGTGACGTCGACGTCGAGCTCGCCCTTCCCCACTCTGGCGGCGGCCTCGGTCAGTTTTCGGAGCGGCCGGGCGAAAGCTCCGGCGAGCACCATTCCCTGCAAGAAAAGAATGCCGACCGAGTACACGGCCAGGAGCATCGCCCATCCGGTTTCCGTCTGCCACCAGGCGATGTCGCTCCGCCAGTGACCGCCCGCGACGGCGACGAAGGGAAGCGGCGAGAATTTTCGGACGGCGAAGAGCATCGGCAGGCCGTTTTCCCGCGTATCCCAGGTTCCTTCGAGGTCTGAATCAACCGCTCTGCGGGCGACCGATCGCAGCAGGGCGTCCCGCCGCGCCCCTTCGGGCCAGACGCCGGACGTCGCGTCTCCCGCCCCCTGGAGATGAGGGATCGAAAACAGCCCGGCGCGCACCTGGAAGCCGGACCGCCCATCACCCAGGTTGCCAAGCGGGTTGGCAAGACTCCGCATGTAGCTTTCGGCCAGGCTGATATAGGTTTCACGCGCGAACAGAACGCCAATGGGGGTGGGAAGAGCCGCATCCGCCTCGGTAACGATCTCGAGGCTGTACTGCGCCGCCCGGTCGCCGAAAAGGCTGATCTCCAGCGGCCTGAAGTCCTGCAGGAGAATGCCGTTGAGTTCGCGATTCTGGAACGCTTCGGCGAAGGCCGCCGCGGAAATCATGCCCCCGCTTTTTTTCACGGCGTCTTCCGTTTCCGGAGTGATACTGCGGGTGAAACGCAGAAGCGCCCATGCCATCGCCTTGAAGGGATCGGCGATGATCCGCTCGATCCGAGTTTCGTCCCACGGCCCGCGCCCCTGGGGAAAGGTACGAATCAGGGTCTGCCCGTCCCGCCGGACATACTGCACCGTATCGAGTTCGCTTTCCCGTAGCAGCCGATCGAGAAGGTTCGCCACCTTTGAAATGGGCCATGAGTCACTTTTCCCGAAGCGTTTCCGCCACTTCAGAAATCGTGTCCGATGCGAAAGCGAGTAACTCTTCAAACCGTTTTCGAGCCGGGCGAGCTGTTCGGACATCGAGATCAGCTCCCGCTTGATTTCGAGGCGCTGATGGAAGCTGAAATACGCGGTAGCGGCAGTCCAGAACGCCAGCAGCGGAAATGCCATGGCCAGCCCAAGAGCGAAGAGGAGCTTTCCCCGGACGTCCATGTTCCGGACGAACATCCAGCGATCGCCAAACAGGATCAGCCACAAGGCAAAAAGGCCGCCGGCCGAGAGCAGAAAGTCGACGAGCGAAAAAAAACGTCGGGCCGGGTGGCGAATCCGTTCCCATCCGATCCGCACCCCGAGATACGGCGAATCCTTTCCCGCCGTTATGCCCTTCACCGGCAGGCCGGGATCCCGGGCAAGAGGGTTCCAGAGAGTGATGCCTCGGCGGCTTTTCGTGAACACAGGGCCTCGAAGGGTTTTGCCGCGGCCGAAGAGATATCCGAACTGCTCCGGCGCGCCAAGGCGGGCAGCCTGGTCGGCAAGACGCCGGGCAGGAACGGTCCGGTCGAGCACCCCGACGAGATATCCTCCCAGCAAGGGCGCATCGGGCTGGTCGGAAGCGGTGATGAACCGGTGATACAGAACGAGTTTTTCCCCTCCGAACCGGTGGGTGAAAAAGCTGCGAGGCTGCGCCGGGACTCCGAAGGGCAATGCATACATGCCGAAATAATATGTGACGAAACGCGTCACCTCGGCTCGCAGGCGCTCGATTCCCGCGTTTCCCTCCCAGCGGCGGCGATCGTCGGGAACCCCTTTTTCCGGCTGCCACAGGCTTCGGCCGGGGGTTCTCGCCAGCGCATGAAGCCAGTTCCTCACGCTCCGCCGGGAAAACTGCTCCAACGGGGAAATATACGCCGGGTTCGTTCGTATCTCGCTCTCCCGGCCATCCGGCCCGAAGGTGAACAGGAACAGCGGCGCGGTCCCGAAGGCGTTCCCGAACCCCCGCCAGAGATCTTCCGCGAGAGCGGCTGCTTCGAACGGAAGAGGGGCGTCCCGACTGAAGCGGAATCGGTTCTCTTCGCCGACCGGGGGAAAGCCGGCACGACGTTCGATCCGCTGGAGAGCATCCGCCAGTCCCCGCTCCAGTTTCAGCCGGTTCGCGGCGTCCTCGGCCTCGTTCATCAACTCGCGCTTCACCAGCTGGAGATTCGTCGCCTCTTCGCGCCGGATCACCTCTCTGAATGCGAACCGCAGGGTAAAAAACGGAAGGAGGATAACGAGAAACCAGAACAGCAGACGTGCTTCGGGGGCGATTTCCCGCGGGCGTATCACCGTCTCCGCATGGCTGTCGCGAGGTTGTTTCATGCCGTCTTCCATCATCGGGCATATTGTATCGCATCCCGTTCTTCCGTGGTATACGGACGGTTCATCGGCGGGACGGCCCCATGAAATCCGCACGGGATTTGACTTTTTCAGGCTTCCGTGCGAAACTTGGACGTTATTCCGGGCTTTCGGCACGGTACCGAAGCCTGATTTTCGAAGGAGCCTTCATGAAAAAGACGAACCAGACAGGAACGGAGCGTGAAACGATGCCCACGACCACGACGAACCGCCTTCCCTACAAGGTGAAAGATATCGATCTTTGGCAGCTCGGCCGCAAGGAGATCGAGATCGCCGAGCACGAAATGCCCGGCCTTATGGCCCTGCGCGAGAAGTACGGCGCGAAGAAACCCCTCCGCGGCGCGCGCATCGCCGGGTCGCTGCATATGACCGTCCAGACCGCCGTTCTGATCGAGACTCTGGCCGAGCTCGGCGCCGACGTCCGGTGGTGCAGCTGCAATATCTTTTCGACGCAGGACACCGCCGCGGCGGCCATCGCCAAGCGCGGCATCCCGGTCTTCGCCTGGAAGGGCGAAACCCTCGAAGAGTATTGGTGGTGCACGCAGGAAGCGCTGACCTGGCCGGACGGCCAGGGCCCGACCCTGATCGTTGATGACGGCGGCGACGCCACGATGATGATTCACATTGGCTACGAAGCCGAGCGCAATCCGAAGATCCTCGACCGGCACGCCGAGGGTGAAGACGAGCAGGAACTGCTCGCGATCCTCAAGAAGACCCTGAAGGCCGAGCCCAGGAAGTGGACGAACATGCTGCCGCACATCAAGGGCGTCAGCGAGGAAACGACGACCGGCGTTCATCGCCTGTACAAGATGATGGAAGAGAAGAAGCTCCTCTTCCCCGCGATCAACGTGAACGACTCGGTCACCAAGTCGAAGTTCGACAACCTGTACGGCTGCCGCGAAAGCCTCGTCGACGGCATCAAGCGCGCGACCGACGTCATGATCGCCGGCAAAGTCGCTGTCGTGTGCGGCTACGGCGACGTCGGCAAGGGCTGCGCCCAGGCGCTGCGCTCGTATGGCGCGCACGTCGTCGTCACCGAGATCGACCCGATCTGCGCCCTGCAGGCCATGATGGCCGGCTACGTCGTCGACACCGTCGAGAACACGCTCGGCAAGGCCGACATCTACGTCACCACGACCGGCAACCGCGACATCATCACCGCCGACCACATGGCGAAAATGAAGGATCAGGCGATCGTCTGCAACATCGGACACTTCGACAACGAGATCCAGATGAGCAAGCTCGAGACCTGGAAGGGCGTGAAGCGCACGAACATCAAGCCCCAGGTCGACCGCTACACCTACGCCGACGGCCACAGCATCTACATTCTGGCCGAAGGCCGCCTCGTCAATCTCGGCTGCGCCCGCGGCCACCCCAGCTTCGTGATGAGCAGCTCGTTCACGAACCAGACGCTCGCCCAGATCGACCTCTGGACCAGCGACCACAAGGTCGGCGTCTACACTCTCTCGAAGAAGCTCGACGAGGAAGTCGCCCGCCTGCACCTCGAGAAGCTCGGCGCGAAGCTCACCGTGCTGACGAAGGACCAGGCCGACTACATCGGCGTCCCGGTCGAGGGGCCCTACAAGTCGGACCACTACCGCTACTGAGCCGTATTCCCGAAGCCGCCCGGCCGCAAAGCCGGGCGGTTTTGTTTTTACCGGCCTGTTCGCACCCGACGCTGGAGGGCGTGAAAACGCCTCCCCACGGATCGAGGAGTTCCCGTTTTCCCTGCTCGTTTCCTTGCCAGGATATATTCTTGTCAGATAGCATGGTACATGCCTTGGTTCGTATTTTGAATTGGGAAAAGGAACATCTATGCGCCGAAGAACAACGCAGATCGCGGTTATTCTCCTGGCCGGTCTTTTCGTCATCGATTCGTTCCCCGTCCTTGCCGGTCCTTTCGACGGGAAACCAGTGAACGTCGAGAGCGATGCACAACGCCCCGCCGCGGTCAACGTATCTTCCGGTGATTCGCATCGCGCTGACCCTGCTCCCACATGGTGCGAGCCGCCCTTCGAGTCCTTCGAGCTCCTCGTGGCATATCTTGTCGCCAACCAAGTCAACTCAGCGGGACGACACGGAGGGGTCTGGGCTCGCCTCGATGCCGTTCTTCTCGAGCATGCCCATTTGGCAAAGACCCCGAGGACGCGATGATGCTCTGGTCATTGGCGTACCAACGCGCGACGAAAGACTACCTGGCCAACCAGGCCTACCGGCTCCGCACTGCGCAGAAAACCGCCGTCGCCAAGAACAAGACAGAAAAAGCGTCTTCGGTCTCGCCGACCCCCTTCAAAACATTCGGGGAACTCGCCGCATGGCGGTCGCGCCAACCGGATTTCGACCATAACAGCCAACAATTTCGCGTCATCGATCCCATGGTGCTGGCCCACATGCCTCTCGTGAAAAAATTCGAGGATTTTTCAATCCTTCGTACCATGTGCGTTTCAGACTCCGCCATGAATGCCATCGCCTGGCAGGCTCTCGAAGCGGCGCGCACCCCGAACGAGGTGATCCGTGCGGCAAAGATGTCGGCCGGAAATGCCACGGACCTGAACCCCTGGGCGCGTATCATCGTCTACGGGGCAACGAAATTCACCGATACGACCAGCCTGGTGACGCTTGCCAGGATGCTGGATTCGAACGGACAACCGCTTGCCGCGGAAGACCTCATGCGCACTGCCGCCGGCTATGCAAAGACCAAGCAGGATGCAGAACTGGTTCTGAAATACACGCCGCTTCTCAAAAGGAGCGGGATGAAGAAGGCCCTCCCGGCCGCCCTTCGCTAGATATCGCTCAATCACGGGGATGACAGGGGCTGATTTCGCCCCGCGTTTGCGCGGGCGAAAAGCGCCATTAGAATATATATGAAGGAGTATAGCATGAAGGGTCTTCGGATGTTCGGCGTGTTTGGATTGTTGTCTCTCTGCCTGTTGCTGGCGGTTCAGCCCGCCGTCGCCTTCAATCCGCAGGAGTATCTTTTCTGCGACCTCACCATCCGGGTGCTCGACGTGAAGTTCGAGCACAAGGGCGCCATTTTCAACGTCTTCGCCGGGAAGAAGCTCTCGAGACTCACTGCCGAGATCGTGACCTGCGACGTCGATTCGAAGGAGAAGAAAGCCGCTCCGAACGCCTTCGAGTATCTGCAGAAGAACGCCAAGGAGATCGACCTGTTCTACGGCGGTCACCCCGAGGACAACAAGATGCCCGACCTCAGCCCGAGAGCTCTCCGGAAGACCCCCATCAAGGTCCGGGCCGTGGTGCTGATCGAGGGCGGCGACGTCAGGACCTTTTTCACCTTCTTCAACCCTAACGACGAGTTCCCCATCTTCTGGCACAACTCTCAGCTCCGCGACCTCGACCCCAAGACCAGTAAGACGAAATAGGAGAAGCAATCTATCTGAAAGGCCAGAACGATACCGGCAATGGCCCCTCCATTACTACTCGTCTCATATGTTAGTCAACAGCTATCACGAGTAAAATATAATTCCTCCAGACCGACAAGGCACAGCCGTTCGCCCTGAGCTTGTCGAAGGGCGAGTGCATTCGTGCTTCGACAAGCTCAGCACGAACGGTATCGAGTATGCGGGTGATTGTCGTGTTACTGGTGAGACGAGTAGTAGTCCGGGCTCCTCCGATCTATAGCACGGCGATATATATCATTTCGAATATGACTCGACATGTCGAAGAGCCGCGTCGAGGTCTGCCGAAGCGGCGAAGGCCCTGCCGGCTGCCGCCGTTCGGAGCTTTTCCGCGAGGGTTTCGCGGCAGTCGCACACCTGGCGGATGCAGGAGTCGAGGCGGGCGGCATCGGCCTCTTCGGGGGGAAGCACGTATTGCCAGCCGAGTTCGGCCGCCAGGCCGGTCATCTTCGGATCGACGGCAAGGCCGATCCAGGGGACGCCGGCGATCGTCGCCAGCACCGCGGCGTGGAGGCGCATGGTGACGATGAACTCGCAGGAGGCGAAGGTTTCGTCGGCGGCGGCCGCATCGCGGAGAATCGTGACCGGCAGGAGCGCCGGCTGATTCCGCCACGGTTCTTCGTCTTCACCCAGCTGGAAGGCGAGCGGGAGAATTCTATAGCCGGAGGTTTTGGCCCAGCCGGCAAGCCGTTCGGCGATGACCGGCGACATCGGGAACGAACCCCGCAGGATGACGCCGACGGTTTTCACTCCGGCAGGCGGTCGCGACGAGGAACCTGACCGGGGCCGCAGAAAGGCGAGGTCGGCCCCGACAGCGGCGGAAAGGGCGGGCCCGGGGAGCCTGGCGAGCGTCATCGCGGCTTCCCTGTCGCGGCAGGAGATATACGAGGCGAACTCGAGGACCATCCGGGCGGCGGATGCGGCGAGATACCGCTGGACCGTGCCGGGCGTGCCCCAGGGACCGAAGCCCTGGCCGCAGAGGATGAGACGCGCCCCCAGCAGGCGGCCGAAGGCGAGAAGCGCGAGATAATACAGCAGACTGCCGAGGCTCGTCGTCGCCTGCAGGAGACTGCCTCCGGGAACGACCACGGCTCGGGCGGCGGCGAGTTCTTCGAGAAGGCCGAGCAGGTCACGCCGTGAGACGGCCCGAACGTGGTCGCCCTTTTCCTCCCATTCCGCCGGCCCCCAGATGACGCTCCATTTCAGGTCCGGGCGGCGGCGGGCGGCCTCTTCGGCGAAACTGCGCCACAGCAGTTCGTCCCCCAGGTTTCCGAAGCCGAAATACCCGACCAGGACGCTCCTGTCGCTTTTGCACCCCGCGCAGGCCAGGACCCGGCAGACAAGATAGACGGCCAGCAACGCCGCTCCCGTGAGCAGGCCCGTCCAGAGGCCGTTGAATCCGCGCAGGAACGCGAGCGACAGGGGCGAGTGGAAATGGCAGAACGTGTTGACCAGCGAGACCTGGCCCATCTGCATGAAGAGGGCGAGCACGGGAAGGATTTCGGAAACGCCGCGGCGCCTGAAGAACAGGAAGAACAGCGCCGCCGGATACCCGATCAGGAACTCCTTGTTCCGGGGCCGCGCGATCAGCAGGTTTTCCAGGAACGTCCGGCCGATGTCCTCCATCGCCGACGGTTTGAGGAACGTGACATTTCCCGACCGCAGCAGATACAGCAGGGTTCCGCCGCCGACCGCGAGACCGATGAACAGCTCTCTGACCGTCAGAGGCCGCGCGAACAGCGTCAGCAGGCCGCCGCCGTACCGGCGCAGCGCCCAGACCGCCGTCCAGGCCAACGGCGCGATGAAAGCCAGTTTGATGCCGCGGAACTGCTCGAACTTGAGCAGGTAGATCGTTTCGGCATGCAGGGCCGCGACCAGGGCGCCGCCGAGGAAGCCCGGCAGTGACAGGCGCAGGAAGAAGCCTGCGAGGCCACCGAACGACGCCGGCTTCCCCGCTGCCATCGAGGCTTCGTTTGCGCCCATGGCCCAGATGCAGCCGAGCGTCGACCAGGCGATCGCGCCGACGAGGCCGGCGAACGCGATGAAGAGCGGAACCGGCAGGATGCTCCAGGCGCCGGCGGCAACGCCGAACGTCAGCCAGATATCGCGTTCGGCGGGATACCGCCATCTCGTGGCGGCAAGCAGGAGGGGAACGCCGAGCAGGAGAGCGAGGCCGATGGCCAGGCGCTCGGCCGGCGACGCCTTTCCGACCATGTGCCGGGGCTCGTCCCGGCGCTGTTCGTCGAGCCTCGGGATCTGAAAACCGTCGGCCTGCAGTCGCTTCACGACGGCGCCGAGGTAATCGAGATTGAACTGGACGAGGTCCCCGATGAATTTTTTCTTGTCCTGGAAGAAGCACCGCATGTACAGCATCTTCAGGCGGCGCTCGCGGACGGCCCTCACCCACCTGGCAATAGCACGCGATACATTATAATTCTCGTCGAGCTCCTTCCGGCCGATGCTGTGGACCCGCACGAAGGGGCGCTTTCCGCGAAGGCCCTCCAACAGGGCATCCATGCCGTCCTGGTCGTTGAACTCGACCCAGCCGATCCGGTAGGAACGGTGCGTCAGCTCGTCGATGGTTGCGGCGAGGGCGCCGCGGCTTCCGAGCACCTCCTCTTCGGCGAAGACGATCGCCGAAACATCGGCCGGATCGGGCAGGCCGGCGATCATCGAGCGGATGGCGCCCGCGGTCAGGCCGGGATGGTTGTATATTCTCAGGACGATCCCGAGGCCGCACTCGCGCGCCAGGCTCAGATACTCTTTCGAAAAACCCAGACCGACGCGGGTTTTGAAATCCTCGCCCGATCTGCGGACGATGAGCAGGTTCAGGCTGACCCGGCGGACGCGGCCGCCCGGCAGTTTCCAGCCCAGATGGTGCTCGATGCGGTCCAGGAGGCCGCTCTCCTGGGACCAGATCCAGAGGGCGCCCTGCGGCTCGACGATCTCGGTCCCGTACGACGCGACATCTCCCTCCACGGCCATCTGGCGCAGGTCGGCAAGATTGAGGATGGAGATCCGGCCTTCGGTTTCGAGCGAATGGAGAGTGTCTTCCGAAATGCCGACGGAACTCGCCCCGCGCTCGGCCGCGGCGACGAGCATCTCCTGGAGCCTCCAGCCCTCCTGGCGGGCAAGCGTCCGAAGCTCGTCGAAATCCATGACGGTCTCGATAAAGGTATCGCGCGCCTCGGCACGCCATCGGAGCAGATCGCGCCCCCCTCCCGCCAGCAGGCCCGGCAGGACGAGTATAATGAGTATTATTATACTTTTTGGCATACCATGCGAAGCGTCGCCGGGCAAGGTGGGGGATCGCGTTTCCATACGGGGCTGCGTCGTCCGGTCAGCGTTCCGGATGCAATCCCATCGCCAGCACCAGGCTCATGCTCTGTGCTTCGAGGAGAAGGCCGGGCGTCTCGGGAACCAGGACCAGGTGGAACGCGGGCAGGAACGTCTCCGCCGCAAGTTCCTTCCCGTCGGTCAGGTCGATGAGGCTTTTCCCTCGCGGCGCACGAATCTTCAGCTTGCCGGATCGCACGACGACGAGCGCCCCCGGGGTCAGCTGGACCGTGTCCCCCTTGGGAATGACGACGGAGCGGAACCGGAAAAACTGGTCGAGGTAGCTCTTGGAAACGATCGGATCGCCCGTCGTTCCGGGCTCCTGCGCCGCCGCGATCACCGGCAGGACGGCGAGGACGGCGAGAACGAGCAGCACGGGCAGCGCCGGCAGCGGTCTGGCGGCCCTGCGTTTTTGTATATGATTCACGATATATGTTACCTCCCGGGGCAGGATTGGTTCGTCGAATCACACAGTACCATACCGCCGCACCGGGGGAAAGCCCCTCTTCCTCATCGTCCCACGAGGAGCGGGACAATCACCGGAATGCCCGACACCGTTCGTGCGCAGCCTGTCGATTGCACGCCGGTCCTTCGGGAGATCTCGCGGGAATGGCCGTCGTCGCGGGGAACCTACCCCGAAATCAGGAAAATCCCTTTCGGCTCGAGGCTGATCCGGATCTCCATGGATTCCCGCAGGCCCATTTTCCGGATCGCGGCGTCGTGGATGTCGATCTCGATCTGGACCTTCGTCTCCGAGCCGGTTTCGACGAGAAGGGTGTGCATTTTTCCGCGCAGGAAGATCTTCGAGATCGTTCCCGGAAAAACGTTCTGCTTGTCATCCTGCCGCCTGTCGGCCCTCATGACGTAAACGGCTTCCGGCCGAATCCCGAAATGGACGGCCTGGCCGGCCGCGTATTTTTGCCGGCAGCGGCAGGGAACGGCGACCGTCTGGCGAATGTCTTCCCAGAGGAGCGTCACGCCCGTCTCGGTTATCTCGAGCACCTTTCCCGGGAAGACGTTCTTGATGCCGAAGAACGAAGCGGCCGCGAACGAGCGGGGATACGAGTAGATGTCATCCCGGCTTCCGCTCTGGAGAATCCTGCCGTCCATCATGATCGAGATGTGATTTCCGAGGAAAAACGCCTCGTCGTGATCGTGGGTGACGATCAGCGTCGTCATCCGGAATTCTTCGAGGAGGCTTTTCAGCAGGCGGCGGATCTCCTCGCGGAACGAGTGGTCAATGGCGGAAAACGGTTCGTCCAGGACGAGCAGCACGGGCTTCGTCACCAGCGCCCGGGCGAGCGCCACGCGCTGTTTCTCGCCGCCGCTGAGGTTCTGCGGCCACCGGTCGAGCAGGTTGCCGATGCGCAGGAACTCCACCAGGTGATCGAGGAACGGCGCGACTTCGGCGGGATCGATGGCGTTGGCCCGGACGCCGTAGAGGATGTTGTCGCGAACCGTCATCGTCGGAAACAGGCAGGTGTCCTGCGGCACGAAGGCGATCCGCCGCCTGTGCGGCGGGACCCCCGTTATCTCGCGGCCCTCGAGCAGGATCGAGCCCGTCTCGGGAGAGCGCAGTCCGATCAGGGTTTCCAGGAGAAAGGTCTTTCCGGCGCCCGTCGGGCCGACGATGACGTGGCAGTCGCCCCGAGGTATTTTCAGCGATATTGAATCGAGCCGGAACGAACCGACGACGGCGCTAACCTCGCGGAACTCAATCATACCGCACCGTCAGCACGAACCTGAGAACGAACAGGACCGAAAACCCGAGAGAGACGAGAATGAGGATCATCAGCGCCATTCCTTCGATGTCGGCGCTTCCGACGCGCATGAAAATCGAGATCGGAAGGGTTTCCGTCTTCATCGGCATCGCTCCGACCAGCATGATGGTCGCACCGAACTCGCCGATGCATTTCGAGAACGTCAGGATCGTCGCCGCCAGGATGCCGGTTTTCGCCATGGGCAGCGTGACCGTCAGAAAAGCCCGGAGCGGCGTCGCCCCCAGCGTGCAGGCAACCATCTCGTATCGGGGCGAGATGGCGTCGAACGTATTCTTCATCGTGCGCACGGCGATTCCGACCGTGGTCAAAAACTGCGCCAGGATGATCCCTGGAAATTCGAACACGAACGTCACGCCGTGCGTCTGCGCGAACTCGCCGACCCTCGTCTGGAAGAAAATCAGCACCATGGCCCCCAGGGCGATGGGCGTCACGACGAGCGGCAGCTCGAGCAGGAGATCGACGGTCCGCTTTCCCGCGAAATCGTATCGGGAAAGAGCGTAGGCGGAAGGAACGGCGAGAACCATCGAGAGGAGCGTTGCGATCACCGCGGCTTTCAGGCTGAGCATCATCGAAAACCACACGCGCTCCGAAGCGAGGGCCCGGGCGAGTCTGAGCGGGTCGATGAACGCGAAGAGGCTCAACACCAGAACGAGATACAGCGCGAATATGCCAAACGCGATCCCGATGGTCAGTTTCTTCAGCACATGCCGTTCCCCCGGGCTATTTCATCCATTCGGCCGGGACCTCGTAGGGAGCTCCCCCGACCGGCCTCTCCGCCCCGAGATACTCGAGCGCCTCACCGGGGGTCGTAAAATAGTGGAATTTCTTGAAGAATTCAAGCCCTTCCGGGGATTTCATGAACTCGACGAACTTTTTCGCGGCCTCGACATGGCGTGAGTTCTTCGTCACGGCGACGGCCAGGTAGCTGATCCGGACGACCTCCTCGGGGGGCAACTTGACCGACTGGATCAGTTCGGGGTTCCAGTGTTCGAACACGCTCCAGCCGATGACCGCATCGACCGTTTTCAGGGAAATGGCGGCAGCGGTTTTTTCACAACTTTCCGTGTATGTCACGAGATTCGCCCGGAACGCCCGCTTCTCTTCCGGGGTGAACAACCGTTCCACGAGTTCGACGGCGAAGACACCGAGGCACACGGTTTCGGGGTGGGCGATGGCCACCTTGAGGCCGGGGCGGCAGAGATCCTTGAGCGAGGCGATGTTGCGGGGATTTCCCCTCTGCACATTGATGGCCGGAACGAGGTAGACGACCGGCGTGACGGTGGACTCGTCGATCAATCCCTCTTTTGCCGCCTTGTCGATGAAGTCGATCGAGCCCGGAAAGTAGACGTCTCCCTGCCTGGACAGCTTGATCTGCGAAAGCAACATCCCAGATCCGCCGATCGAGACGTCGACCTTGATGCCCGTTGCGGCTTCGAAGGCTTTGGCGAGCGGCTCCACGACAGGTTGCGCGGCGGCGCCGGCCATGAACAGAATGCGCTCTTCGGCCGCCCGGGCGGGGTTCAGACTTCCGGCGAGACACACGACAGCAACGAGAAACGTCACGAGTGATTTCATAGACACCTCAACTCAAAGTCGCACGGTTTGGCGTTTGGAACGGCCATCTAATTACCATTATACACTATTTTTTCATACTTTTCACGATCCGCCCGCACGGCCAAGGGAACAAAACCGGACGACGGGCGGACGTGCGCGGCGGTGCGCGGCCACTTGTCGAACCGCGGGAGAGAGGGTAGAATGACGGCCCAAGCTCAAGCGCAGGAGTCGTGCAGATGGCGATCGACGAAATCGAAGTTCCCGGTTCATCCGTTTCCCTCAAATGCTGGAACGCCCGGATCGACGATATTCCGGGTTTCTTCAAGAAACTCTCGGGGGAAACCGACGTTTTCTCGATCGATCCCGAGATTCCCGGTTTCCACGACTGCGACGCGAACAAGAAGATCATCCGCGGCTTCTACTCGTGCGTCACTCCGTTCGAGGTCGAGCATCTCGTCGACGGGATCACGACGAAAACGCTGTTCAAGAAGATCGAGAGCACCGAGTTCCTGCTGCTCGAGAACTGCATGTTCACGATGGGAAGAAGCGGACCGGGAAAGGGGCTTTCGAACGTGCTCTCCGCCGCCTCGGGCTACGGAGTGACGCAGATGGAGTTCGAGTTCCGGCAGATGAGCCAACTCCAGGACCGCCTCAGCCAGACGAAGGCGATCGTGCTGACCAACCCGAAGGACAAGGAAGTCCGGCGGGCGCGTCTCGCGGGGCTCATCGAAAGCTATACCGAATACAATGTTATCGACCCGCGCAATCACGGGATCGAGAACGTCTCCGGCCTCGTCGATTCTCCGCTCGGCCCGGTGACGATCACGGTGACGCGGAAAGGCGGCCTGCGGCTGCGCGTGAAGAAGGGGTTCATTCTCACGGTCGAGTGCCTGCTCTGGCTCCTGGCCCTGATCCGCGACGAGGAACCGCCTGAGGCCGTCGCCCGCCGCTCCTGACGCAGGGCGAAACACACCGCGACGTCACAAAGGCACGAAGAACATCCGATTTTTTTTGTGCCTGGCATGTGTGTTTCACTTCGAGAACCAATCCGCAGGTGACGCTGATGAAGCGGATTTCGCAGATGAAACTCCGAAAACCTTCTTCCCCTGGAGTTTCCGATCCCTCGCGAAAAAAGCTCGTTTCAGACGTTCGTTCTTATTGAGTCCTGCATATCAAAAACCAGCTTCGTGTCTCCGTTCGTGCTGAGCTTGTCGAAGCACGAACAGCCACTTGCCGATGATTCCTCATTTCGCCTTTCGACAGGCTCAGGGCGAACGGGTGGTTTTCATTCTGCAGGAATCAATATCTGCTCTTCATCAGGCTTTCATCTGCCTCTCATCTGCTGATGCCTTCCTGAAAACCTCGTTTTATTCAATGGAGTATATTTGTGGTGACGTATCGTTCACTCGAAGTGCTGGAGGCGTTCGACGGCGCGGCGGACGGTTTCGAGGACGAAGGGCTCCTGCTCGGTTTCGAGCAGGCCTTCGAGGGTCGGCAGGGCGACGCAGGCGACGCTTCCCATCTCGCCGAGCGCGTGCGCGGCGGCTTCGCGCGTGAGCGGGTCGCCCTCGACGACGGCCTTTTCGAGAGCATGGACGGCCTCCTCGCCGAGCCGGCCCAGGATGTTCGCCACGATCCAGCGAACGGAGCGGGTGACCGTGCCGAGGGACTGGACGAGCTCGGGGATCGCGCAGGCGCCGAGCCGCACGAGCGTTTCGCCGGCGAGATACGAGATGCCGACATGCTCTTCCCGCAGGAGCGTGATGATCGAGGGGACCGCGGGCCGGCCGATCTGGACGACGATGTCGGCGGCCCAGCATCGCATCGACACGTCGTTTTCCCGCATGAGACGAACGAGCGGCGCAACGGCGTTTCCGCCGAAATGACTCAGCGCCGCGGCGCCGTTCCTGCGACTGACGGCGCCGGAGCGGACCGCCTCGACGAGTGGCTCGACCGACAACGGGCCGATATGCTCCAGGGTTTCGATGACCGACTGTCGAACAGCCTCTTCAGGAGCATCCAGCAGTTTCAGCAAGCCGGGAATCGCGTCACTCCCGACATGAGCGAGAACCGGGGCCGCGAACGTCCTGATCTGGTCGTCGTTCAGCGCATCGAGGAGCAGTGGGATCGCATCCGGCCCGGCATCGCCCAGTGCCGTGGCGGTGAAATTCCTGACGAACGCGTCCCGGTCCCGAAGGAGCTGAACCAGCATCGGCAACCCGGGTCGGCCGATGCGCGACAACGCGGTCGCCATCGTCCGGCGGAGAAGGGGATCCTGTTCCGTCTGAAGCCGTTCCGACAGAGCCTGCAGAATCACCTCCGCATCGAGACGCAACCGGCCGGCGACGACCGCTGCGGCGCGGCAGACGAGGGGTTCGGGATCCCGCATTGAGATCGCCGTCACCTCGGAAACGTCCCGGCCGAGCTTGTGCCAGACGGGCAACTCGAAAACGGCCATCTCGCGAAGCCCAGGGAGCGGCGCATACAACGATTCGAGGAACGCGGCCCAGCTGTCCTCGTGGGGCATCGCACTGACGGGGGCATCATGTTTTCTGTTCATACTCGATCCTCATCCAGATGAAATTCGTTCCTGCAGAGGAAGCCGCTTCCCCGCCGTCGCGTCTTCCGTTCGGGCCCTCCCGCGCCGGGCATCGTCAACCGACCCCGTCGACGGTCTCGGCGAGGGCGTCCCGGGACCTTGAATATCTGTTTCTATAGATAAAATTGCGCTCGCCGAGCATCATCACGTCGCCGTCCACGAGCGGCCTATAGCGGTAGCGGCCGCCGATGAAGGAGACGGGCGTTTCATCGAGGCACTCGAGGACATGCACGCCGTCGTGTTCAGTGATGACGAACCATTGGGCCGGCCCTTCGTCGATGCTCAGATCGCAGCCGTCATCGGAACCGGCCAGGATCTCCTCGGTCTCGAGCCGGTACTGCACCGGCCAACCGGAGGCGACGGACTCCTCGATCCAGGATTCTTTCAACAATTCCACCGCGAGGGCCGGTCCGAGGGAGGCTCCGATTCCGATCAGGAGACACCCGCCGACCCAGACGCCGCGCGGGAAAAGAACCATGTCGGCCGTGAGCCCGGCGAGGATCAGCGCGGGCGCGAGGCCCATGAAGGCCTGGCAGGCCGCCTTCGGCGCGCTCATCACGATGCCGCGGGACGCGGCGAGGGCGACGGAAAAGACCGCCCACCACAGCAGGCGCAGGAGGATCTCGGGCGAGCGCCTCGCAAGCCCCGCCCATTCGCCGAGGAGGGCGAACAGGACCGTGGAGACCATCGAGACGGCGAGTCCGACAGCGGCGGCGGCGAGAAACCGCTGCCCCGCCTTTCGCATCCGGCCTTCATGCCAGAGAGCCGTCACGGCCTGTTCGCCACCGATCAGGATCGCACCGAGCAGGCCGACGGTGAGGGTCGTCTGGAGAAACTCGCCGCCGAAACCCCACGGGACGCCGCCCCGCAGAGACAGCCACGACGCCCATCCGGCGATGAGGCCGATGAACGCGGCGTCGATGATCGGCAGCAGATTCAATGACATAGAAAGGGACGGCCGCTTCCGCGGATGAATCTCACCTGCGAAAGCGGCTCCATAACTCCTCGGTTACTGGATATCCTCGACCAGCGTCATTTTGGAGACGAAGTAGATGCCGTAGGCGTCTTCAAGCTCCTGCGGCGTGATCGTCGTGTCGGCGTTTTCCATGAACCGCTTCTTGTCGAAGACCATGTTGAGGATGTCGCGGGGATGGACCGCCCGGAGGCCGCGCCGATCGCGCTTGTAGAGCCCCATCAGCGACTCGATGTTCGCCGGGTCGAACTTCAGGCCGATTTTTTCGGCATACGACTTCCAGATCGCCGTGTATTCCTCGACGGTGGGGTTGCGGACGTTGATCTTGTAAGGCAGGCGGCGCAGGAACGCGTCGTCGACGATCTTCATCGGATCGAGGTTGGTGCTGAACAGGACGATTTCGTCGGTCGGCACTTCCATGCGCTGGCCGCCGAGAACGAGGTAATCGACCTTGTTTTCGAGCGGGATGATGAAGCGGTTGAAGATGTCTTCGACGTTGCAGCGCTGGCGTCCGAGATCGTCGATAAGCAGGACGCCGCCGGTCGCCTTGACCTGGGGCGGCGAGTCGAAACAGCCATATTTTTTGTTATATACGACCTCGAGGTTTTCGAGCGTCAGTTCGCCGCCGGCGGTGATCATCGGCGGATGGACGACGACCCAGCGCTGATCGAGCCCTTCCAGGTCGACGTTCTCGATGGCCTGGTGGCAGCTCGGATCGAACATGCGCACGAGCTGGCCGCCGACTTCGACGGCATACGGCACGATCATCGGCGGAAGCAGGCGCACGACGTTGCTGCACAGGAAGGTCTTGCCGTTTCCCGGAAAGCCGTAGACGAAGGCGGGCTTTCTGGCGCAGACGGCCTGGCCGATCTGGATCAGAACGTCCTTGTAGCCGAGGTGGTGGGCGAACTTCTCGGTCAGGATCTTCTGGTTGATCGAGAAACTCTTCTTGTTCGCGGCGAGCACATCCTTGGTGATGCGGACGTATTCCTCGAATCCGACCGGGGCGGCGCCGAGATACGAGTCGCGCTCGTAGATGTTCTTGGCGCGCTCGATTCCCTTGGGATACAGACCGTACTGGTAGTCGGAGCCCATGCCGGTGCCGCCGACCATGCCGACCATTTCCTGCTGTTTGAGGTCGTTGATCAGCTTCTGGATGATATCAGGCTTGACGCGAAGCGACTTTCCGATCTGTCGGGGGGTGCGCTTCCCGTGAATGTGCAGTTCCTTGAAGATCATGTCGTTCACGATCTCGGAGTTGATCTTGAGATCGTACAGCGTTTCGGGCTCCTTCGGGATGAAACTCTTCAGATCCACCTGCGACATCGATCAATTCCCCTTTTCAGGCAATTTGCCCCGCATCATCTCATCTTGTCGCGAGACGCGAATATGGTACCAACTTTCCCCCACCCTTTCAAGGAGGCTCGTTCATCGCGGTCACACGCGGCTTTGACAGGATCGACCAACCGCTTTATCATTTTCCCATGTCACGAACCGCTTCGGGCTGCTCCTCCGGGCCCGCCGTCATCTGCCTTCTCGCGGGCCACTCGAGCCGCATGGGCCGTCCCAAGCAGCATCTCGTCATCGCCGGCAGGACGTTTCTGGAACACCTGCTGGCACGGCTCTCGGGTGTACGCGACAGGCTCGGGCCGCTCTGTTTCGTCGGCCAGGCGCATGATGACGAGGGGCGCGAGGCGATTTTCCGGTTCGGAGGACGGTGGATCGTCAATCCGGCGCCGGGCGACGGTCCGCTCAGCTCGATACGCCTTGCGCTGGCGGAAATCCCCGAGGGAAGGGGCTTTCTGCTCTGGCCGGTCGATCATCCACTCGTGGCCGTTTCCACGCTCGAAGCCCTTCTCGATGCGATCGGAATCGATGCCGAGAGGATCGTCGCGCCTTCGGACGGGGAACGGCGGGGCCACCCGAGCTATTTTCCGGCCTGGGCGCGCGAGGAACTGCTCTCGTGCCCTCTCGAGGCCGGCGCGAAGCTGGTGTTGCAGCGACACCCGGATCTGATCACCCACGTCGTGTCGAACGACCCCTGGATCAGACGCAACATCAACACCCCGGAGCTTCTGGCAGAAGCGGAACAGGAACTGACCCGGTCCGGTCCATGAGACGTCCGCCCCGATCCCTTCCGCCCCGGGAGAGATTCATGGACGCTCCCGGGGGCTTGTGGTATATTCACGACATCGCAACTGCCGTTACGTGCACTCACGCACCCGCGACCACGTTTTTCCGGTTCACGGGGGAATGCGCGGGTGATCGATCGACAACAACAAGACAGGAGAACGCCAATGACGGGCCCGACAACTCCGACCTCTCTTCCGAAATGCTTCGGCACGGATTATTTCGGCAAATGGAACCAGACCGGCATGACGTACGATTCGATGAAGATCGACAAGCCCGAACAGCAGCAGAAGTGCTGCGACTGCCAACTGTTCGAGCGATGCTACATGGTCAACGAGATCAAGCTGGCCCGAATCCGCCGCTGATCAGCCGGAACACGAGCAACCGAGGAGATCGAGATGCGAGCCTATGACGTCATCAAGCGCAAGCGCGACGGGAAGAAACTGACCGCCGAGGAAGTGAAGTTCGTCGTCGACGGGTTTGTGAACGGGAGTCTGCCGGACTACCAGATGTCCGCCTTCCTGATGGCCGTCTTCTTCAAGGGCATGGACGAGCAGGAGACCTTCTGGCTCACCGATTCCATGCGCCTCAGCGGCGATCTCATCGGACTCGAAGGCATCGAGGGCTTCACCGTCGACAAGCACTCGACCGGCGGCGTGGGCGATAAGACCAGCCTCGTGCTGGGCCCCGTGCTGGCGGCGCTCGGCCTCAAGGTCGCCAAGATGTCTGGCCGGGGCCTCGGCCACACCGGCGGCACGATCGACAAGCTCGAATCGATCGCAGGCTTCAGTTGCGACCTGCCGTCGCAGCGGTTCATCGACGCCGTAAATAAAATAGGTGTTGCTATTGTCGGCCAGACGGGCAACCTCGTTCCCGCCGACAAGAAGATCTACGCGCTTCGCGACGTCACGGCGACCGTCGACTCGATCCCGCTGATCGCGGCCTCGATCATGTCGAAGAAGCTCGCCGTGGCCAACCAGGGCCTCGTGCTCGACGTCAAGGTCGGCAGCGGCGCCTTCATGAAGACGCTTCCCGACGCTCGCGAACTGGCGAAGACGATGGTCAAGATCGGCAAGCAGGCCGGGCGCAAGGTCGCGGCGGTGCTGTCCAACATGGACGAGCCGCTCGGCCGCATGATCGGAAACGCTCTCGAGGTGAAGGAAGCGATCGACACGCTTCGCGGGAAGGGGCCCGCCGACCTGGTCGAACTGGTCAAGGCCCTTGCTCGCGAGGCGCTGCTCATGGCTCCCGGCTCGAAATTGACGCAGGCGGAAGCCGGCGCGAAAGTCGCCGAGGTTCTCGCCTCGGGTGCGGCGTTCGCCACGTTCGTCGAGATGGTGAAGATGCAGGGCGGCGACGCATCGATGATCGAGCATCCCGAGAAACTGCCGACCGCGAAGAAGATCGTCCCGCTCGTCTCGGACCGCGACGGACATGTCGCCGCGATCGAGTGCGAGGAGATCGGCCTCGCGGCGATGATGCTCGGCGCGGGCCGAGAGACCAAGGAGTCGAAGATCGACATGGCGGTCGGTCTCGAACTGGTCAAGCATGTCGGCGACAGCGTCAAGCAGGGCGAGCCGCTCGCCCAGGTCCATATCGATCCCGACCGCGACAACGCGAAGGCGCTCGAGCGCCTCCGCGCCGCCTTCCGGCTCGAATCGAAGCCGGTTCAGCCGCAGTCGCTGATTCTCGACATCGTCTCCTGACGGTTCCCGAAGACCGTCTTCACGCACGGAATGACTCACAGCCCGATTCACGACGACTCGATCCGCCGCCTGATGGAAGAGCAGGAGGCCCGGACCCTCGGTCCGCGCGCCTGCCTGGCCCGCAACAGTCGCGGACGCGCCGTTCCGGAGCAGGAGTGCTTCATGCGCACCTGCTTCCAGCGTGACACCGACCGGATCATCCACAGCGAGTCGTTCCGCCGCCTCAAGCACAAGACACAGGTGTTCCTCTCTCCCACGAACGACCATTTCCGAACCCGTCTGACGCACACGCTCGAAGTCGTCGGCATCGCGCGCAGCATCGCCCGCGGTCTGCGCCTCAACGAAAACCTGACCGAGGCGATCGCGTTCGGCCACGACCTCGGCCACACTCCCTTCGGGCACGCGGGCGAGCAGGTGCTGGCCGAGATCAGCGAGACCGGCTTCCATCACGCCTCGCACAGCGTTCGCGTGGTCACCGTTCTCGAGAAGAACGGCGCGGGCCTGAACCTGACGGCGGAAGTCGTCGACGGCATCGGCAAGCACAGCAAGGGTCGCAAGGGCTCGCTCGTCCTCAACGGCCCCGACGCCCCGCTCACGATGGAGGCGCAGATCGTCCGTCTTTCGGATCTCGTTGCATATATAAATCATGATATAGACGATGCGATTCGCGCAGGGGTCATCCGGCACGAAGACCTTCCTCCGGCGCCGGTCAGTCTTCTCGGAGAACGCCACTCGGTCCGCATCCACACCATGGTGAAGGACATCATCGCGTCGAGCGCCGACGCCGAGGGCATCACGATGAGCCCGGCCGTCGCAGACGCCACCGAGCAGCTGCGCGACTTCCTTTACTCGAAGGTGTATCCGCGCCCCGGCATCGATTCCGCCGTAGAAAAGTCCAAGGAACTGCTCCGGCAGATGGCGCACTGGTTCCTGTCGCATCCCGAGGATCTCCAGGCGCGGCTCAAGCACCAGCCGCCGGCCGGACAGTCCCTGAAACGGACGCTGGTCGACTACCTGGCCGGCATGACCGACGAGTATGCGATCAGTCTCTTCCAGGACCTGTTCGTCCCGCACTTCCAGCTCGACACGAGCCTCTCCCCCGCAGGCGACAGGACGACCGGCCGGCCATGAAAAACTTTTCGATCAGCCGGAAAATTCTCGGGGGATTTCTCTTCATCCTCATCATCTTCATCGCCGTCGTCTTTTCCTCCGGGTATCTCCTCCAGCGTCTCCGCAACATCGTCGACCAGATGCAGGGCGGGCAGATCCCCGTCATGGCGAAGACGCAGGAATGGACGGGCGACGTGGTCGTCGCCGGGCTCGCCTTTCTGCAGATCAGCCACACGGGCCAGGATCCGGAGATGATGAAGACGTTCAAGGACGCGCGGGAGCGGGCAGTGCAGGGAACGGAAGCGATCAAGGACATCGTTTCGCAGAAACTCGGCAGTTCGGCCGGCCCAATCCTCGTCTTCGCCGACGAAGCCTTCAAAAGCATGTCGCAGGTGTTCGACCTTGCGGATGCCACGTTCCAGGCCCCCCTCCCCCTTTCCACGGCCAGTTTCACCGCCGTTTCCTTCGCCGTTCGCGAGCAACTCGAGGCCGTCCAGGTTTCGATGAAAAGGATCGGCGATTATTTCGGCATCACCGAGGCCAGCCGGGTCAAGCTCGAATTGAAAACCGTCTTCGCGGCTCTCGACTGGCTGAAATGGATCCTTCCCGCCTTCATCATCCTGTTCGCCATCGGGTTCACGTGGTTTATTTCGACCGGTATATCGGTCCCGCTCGAACGGATCATGAAAGCGATGGGCGAGGCGGAGCAGGGCATGCTCGAAACGCGCCTCGACATCAACACCCGCGACGAATTCCAGCGGCTCGCCGAGAGTTTCAACCGCATGCTCGGCGGCATCCGTCACATGATCTCGAAGGTTCTCAGCACCAGCAACGATCTCGCGACCAGCTCTCAGCAACTGAGCTCGGCCTCCGTCGAGTCGGCGGCCACGCTTCTCGACATTTCCAAGAACGTGAACGAGATCAACGCATCGGCCGTCGAGGTCGCCGGAAATCTCGAAACGACTTCGACCTCGGTCGAGCATTTCGCGCTGTCGGCGCAGCAGGTCGCCCAACTCGCCGAGACGGCCGTCGTCTCGGCCAACACCACGTCGGAAGCCGCTGAAAAGGGCGGAGTCACGGTGAAGAAATCCGTCGAGATGATCGGTCGCGTCAAGGAGTCCGTCGACGTCGCAACCCAGGTCATCCTCGATCTGAACACCGCCTCCCAGCAGATCAACGAGATTGTGAACACGATCACCGCGATCGCCAGCCAGACGAACCTGCTGGCCCTGAACGCCGCGATCGAAGCGGCCCGCGCCGGCGAACAGGGAAAGGGTTTCACGGTCGTCGCCGAAGAGGTCCGGAAACTGGCCGAGGAGTCGGCGGAAGCCGCCGAGGCCATCGGAACGAGAATCGAGAACATCCTGAACAAGACGCAGAACGCCGCCGACTCGATGCAGATGGGGCGCAGTCGCGTCGACGAAGGGATCAAGGTCATCCGGGACGTGAGCCTGAGCCTGGACAATATCATCGACAATATCAACGACGTGAACCGGAAGATCCGCGACATCAGCAAGATTTCCGCCGAGCAGTCCCAAAACTCCGTCCTGATGAGCCGAACCGTCGAGGATATTACAAAACTGACCAAATCGACGTCGGAGCGCACCGGCATCGTCGCGACGTCCGTCGAACAGCAGACGACGACCGTCTCTCAGATCTCGAGTTCGACCGAGGATCTGGCGCGTCTCGCGGACGAGCTCCACTCGCTGGTTTCGCGGTTCACGATCACCACGAAGCGCTGAGCGGGGAGACGGTCCGGGGTTCGCTTACTGGAATCCGCAGGTCCACATCAGGGCCGGGAAAACGAGGGCCCAGGCTACGAGCAGGCAGATGGCCGCCGCGACGCGCTTCCCGTAAGGCTGTATGGCGGACTCGGAGATGGTCCAGTAGTAACCGGCCCAGGCGAGCACGCCGGAGAGAATCAGTCCTGTGAGGTCCCAGAGGGCGCCGTAGGCGAGCCATCGCATCAGGGAGTTGAGGAACGCCCCGCACAGATACACCGTGACGAGCAGGCAAATCCAGCCGCCCGCCCACATCTCGTCGTATCCGCGCGCCTCGCCTGGCTTCGCTGCAGAGGGCACTGCGGCCGGGGAATGGGGGGAAGCCGTCGATTCAGCGGAAGATTGCGTCATGGGGAAGAGTATACCGGCTTTTTCCCCGGTCTTCAAGCCGGCCTCCCGATGTTCGATGTTTGCGCGGGCAGACCGGATCGACTATAATAGCTCCCGCAACCGACAAGGGGAGATCATGGCAGACCGAAACGCGACATACGCCCAGCGCTACTACGAGGCCGCGATGGATCTTTTCGAGCGCGGCCGTTACGACAAGGCGCTCGAGCATATCGATAAAGCCATCGCAGCGCAGCCGAAAAACGCCGATTTTCACTCTACCAAAGGCGTGTTTCACCACAAGATGAACAATCTCACGGGCGCGATCGATGCCTATCGCAAGGCGGTCGAACTTGAGCCGAAGCACACGTTTTCCCGGTTCAATCTCGGTCTGATCTTCATGAAGATCGGCCGGGTCCAGGAAGCCATTCACGAGTGGGACGCCGTCATCCGGGCGAATCCGCGTGACGTCGACGCCATCTTCAACGTCGCCGTCGCGCTCGCCCAGATCGGCCGGCGCCGCGAATCGATCCCGTTTTACGAGAAAGTCCTCCAGCTGAACCCGTCGCACGTCCAGGCCCATCAGAATCTCGGCATCATCTATCGAGACGAGCGCCAGTTCGCCAAGGCGAAACAGCATCTTCTCAAACTGAGGGAACTGGATTCGACGTATTCCGAAGTCGTCGATATAGAAGTGAGGCGCTGCGAGGAGCAGGAGTTTCTCGCGAGGATATCCTCCGCCGATCAGCCGCAGATCGCCCGTGAGGTCGCCAAGCGCGTCACGGAGTATCCGGCCGACATTCTCGCCGCCGCTCTCACGGCCATGATCGACGGGGATTTCGCCCAGGCCCTCGCCCTCGCTGACAAGGTGCTCTCCGTCGCTCCGGGCGAGCTGCAGGCGCAGATCGTCAAGGGGCAGGCCCTCGGTTTTCTCGGCCAGAGTGACGAAGCGATCTCTCTTTTCACCTCGGTCATCGCGGAACACCCCGATTCGGCCGAAGCATCGTTCCAGCTCGGGAACCTCTATCTGACGCTCGACCGGCTCAAGGACGCCCTCGAATCGTTCGAGCAGGTCAGGCGGATCGAGCCGTCCTTTCCTTCAATAGATGAGAATATTCAATCACTGAAGGATCGGCTGGGCATGTATGGCGGGGAACCGGAGAAGAAGCCATGAGTCTTTTTCGGCTGTTTTCGTTCGGCATACGTCTGAAACTGACCCTGATCATCCTGCTGACGGCCTTGGTTCCGGTCGGGTTCCTCGGCATGCAGGCGTTCAACGAGCAGAAGCGCGTGATCACCGAGGAAGTGACCCGAAGCCACCGGGAGGTTTCGAACGTTCTCGCCCACGGGATCTACGAAAATCTGGAGTATACGAGGCGTCTCCTGACAGCGATCTCCGATCTCGATACGATCAAGAACCTGCGCCCCGTCGAGGCCGGCGATTTTTTCGCGGCGCTCGTCAAATACTACCCGTTCTTCAAGCTGATCTACCTGGTCGACTCGGACAAGAAGATCATCGCCACGACGAATCAGGGTGCCGCGCTTCCGGCCGACTGGCGATTCACCAACGTCATCAAGCGCACCTACCAGGGGTCTCTCTCGGACGTCTACACGTCGCCGGAAGGCAATCCCTGCATGACGCTCGAAGCCGTGATCAAGAGCCAGGAAAAGGGCGTCATCGGAGTTCTGATCGCCGAAGTCGACCTGATCTACATCAAAGATCTTCTCAAGAACGCGCTCAAGCTGTCGAAGTCGCAGGGACTGGTTCTCGACGAAGCCGGCGCCGTCATCGCGCGATCGTCGGATGAGGTAAAAACCCTCGCCATTTCCGTGACGGAGGCTGTCGACAACGACGTTTCCGGCGTCCGAACCATCGGAAGCGAACGCTATCTGATCACCGCGATCTCGCTGAAAAAGTTCGATTTCTACCAGGCCCCGAACTGGACCATCATCCTCCAGATCCCCGAAGGGGAGGCGTTCAAAGCCGCTTACGAACTTCGCGAGCGCATCATCAGGCTTCTGATGCTGACCGCGTTCGCGGCCCTGATCCTTGCGGTGCTGCTCGCGAACTCGTTCGTCGCGCCGCTGCTCAACCTCATCGAAGGCGCCCGGCACATTGGGCGGGGCGATTTCGGCCACTCGATCACGCCGAACTCCCAGGATGAGATCGGCGAACTGACCTCGACGTTCGACGAGATGCGGGTGAACCTGCGCCAGACCAAGGAGGACCTCGATTACCGCATCACCCAGCTATCCACGCTCTACGAGGTGGGAAAGGCCATCAGTTCGATCCTCGATTTCACCCAGCTCCAGCACATGATTCTCGAAACGGTCGTTCGCGTCATCAAGGCGGAAAAAGGCTCGCTCATGCTCGTGGACGACGCCGAGAAGACCCTGTCGATCGGCGTCGCCATCGGACTCGCCGAAGACGTGCAGAAGGAAACCCGCATCGGTATCGGCGAGCCGGTCGCAGGATGGGTCGTTGAGTCCGGCCAGCCGCTGTTCGTCGAAGATGTCGAAAGCGATCACGCGTTTCTCGCCATCAAGAAAGGGGCCATCCAGCGCGGCACCCTCATGTCGGTGCCGCTCAAGGCGAAGGATAAACTGCTCGGCGTCCTGAACGTTTCGCGGTCGATTCCCCGTAGCTTCAGCAAGAAGGATTTCGAGCTGTTCCTGAATCTGTCCAACCAGGCCGCGATCGCGATCGAAAACGCCCGGCTGTATCGATACGCCGTCACGGATGAAATGACTAAATTATATAATCATAGATATTTTCAACAACGCCTCGACGAGGAGCTCCAGCGCGCCGACCGCTATGAGAGTCGTGTTTCGCTCATCATTCTCGATGTCGATCATTTCAAGAAATTCAACGACACGTACGGACATCCCGAAGGCGACCGGGTGCTCAAGACCGTCGCCCGCCTCCTCGAGAAGAGCGTGCGCGAGGTCGACATTCCGGCCCGGTACGGCGGCGAAGAGTTCGTCGTCATCTGTCCCGAGAAGGACGGGGAAGGCGCCATGACCCCGGCAAACCGCATCAGGACGGCCATCGAGGAGTTCGACTTCCGCATCGCCGGCCAGCACGTCCCGATCACGGTCTCGCTCGGCGTCGCCAGCTATCCCGACCACGCCAGAACGAAAGGCGAGCTGATCATCTGCTCCGACACCGCTCTCTACTACTCGAAAGAGACCGGGCGAAACCGCGCCACGCTGTACAGCGCGGGCATGAAAAGCGACGAGATGCTCGAAAAGAAGAAAAAGAAAAAAGAGGAAAAGGACCGCGACAAGGCATGATGCCGAACCTGAGCGTCGACGACCTGTTCGCCACGGCAATCGAGTTCGAGCGAAACGGCGCCTCGTTCTATGCCAGGGCTGCCGCTTCCGCGGCGGGACGCCCCCATGCAGCTCTTCTGCTGAGGCTGGCCGCGATGGAGCAGATGCACGAAAAACGGTTCGACGCTCTCCGCCGGACCCTGTCGGAAGAACCTGCGGTTCCCTTCGAGCCACCGGAGGAAAAAGCCCTGTATCTCAAGGCGATGGCCGACACGCGGGTGTTTCCGGTTTCGGGCCCGATTCCTGAAGCACTCGCACGTGCGAACGGGCTCATCGAGGCGCTCAGATACGCCATCGACCGGGAAAAGGACTCGGTCGTCTTCTACTCGACGATGCAGGAGTTCGTTCCGCTCCGCCAAGGCAGAGAGCAGATTGAGATCATCATCGCCGAGGAACTCGGACATATCCATCTGCTGACCGCCGAACTCGCAAAACTCGCGACGGAGCGGAACTGAGATGGGTTCAGGGCAGGATTCCGGCAGGCCGTTTTCCTTTCGTCTGGCGGCGGAGGAGTTCGCTACATGGCTGGAACATCTCTCTGAGACCCACGATCTTTTCGGACCGGTCCGACGACAAGGCCGCGGCCGTTTTTCCGAAACAGATATCATCCGGTATGGCACGTTCAGGAAGGCCGCCGACATCGTCTGGAACCGCAAATCAGACGGTTCTCCGAAGGAAGTCGTGTTTCCGCCTTCCGAAACGATGCTGGAGTTTTCCGGCGAGGAAACGCGTTTGCCGTCGCCGCCTTTCGACCGGCCGGCTCTCGTCTTTCTGCGCGCGTGCGACATTCACGGCATAGACCGACTGGACGCGATCTTTCTCGTCAACGGCCCCCACGCCGATCCCTACTATCTCCGCCGACGCGAACGGGTGAGGTTCGTTCTCATGGAGTGCCTGAAGCCGTTCGAAAACTGCTTCTGCAAGGCCATGGGAACGAACAGGACGGATGCCTGGCATGCGGCGGCTCGCCTGGAGACGGACGGTTCGTTCACCCTCGTCATGCGTTCCGACGATCTTCGCTCCGCCGTTCCCGGCTCCGCCGAGCCGGCGGAATATGATCCGCGCGGGGTCGAGAACGACGCCGTCGCCGTTCGCCTCCCCGATCCGGAGCGTCTCGAGAAGGCCGTCAGGGAACGTGACTTTTTCCATCACGAGCTGTGGGATCAATATCATACGCGATGCATTGCATGCGGCAGGTGCAACACGAGCTGCGTCACCTGTTCCTGCTTTGCGGTCCAGGACGTGGCGTTTTCCGAAGACGAACGCCTTGGCGAGCGCCGGAGGGTCTGGACGGGCTGTCATCTCGATCGGTTCGCCGACATGGCCGGCGGTCACAGGATTCGCGAAAAGTTCGGCGACCGGATGCGTTTCCGAGTGATGCACAAGATCCATGATTTCAAGCGTCGTCTGGGGCGCCCGATGTGCGTCGGTTGCGGCCGCTGCGACGATCAATGCCCCCAATACATCTCGTTTTCGACCTGTATCAACCGGGTGGCCGACGCCGTGGCCCGAGAGCCGCAGGCATGAACAGGCGCACCTGGCTCCCCCGCCCCGTCCGGATTCTCGACGCGCGTCGGCAGAACGCGACGGACGTGACGCTGTTCTTCGAGAACCCGTCCGACGCTCCTCAACCGGGCCAGTTTTTCGAGGTCTCCCTCCCCCGCATCGGCGAGGCGCCGATCTCGGTCAGCGATTTCGCGGCCGGTCACGTCGAGATGACGATCCGGTCCGTGGGCCCTTTGACGGCCGCCCTCTGCGCCAAACACCCGGGCGACCTCATCCATGTCCGCGGGCCCTACGGGCGCGGTTTCCCTCTCGACACGCTTCGGAGCGGGCCGCTCGTCATCGCCGCTGGCGGCACCGGCGCGGCGCCGGTCAAAAGCCTCATCCGGCTCATGTCGGCCGACCCCGCGACCGCTTCGCGGTTGCATGTCCTGCTCGGCTTCCGCAGTCCCGCCGACCTTCTGTTTCGCGAAGAACTCGCTTCGTGGGCTAGTCTCACGAACCTCCACGTGACCGTGGACCGGGGTGATGCAAGCTGGACCGGACATACCGGCGTCATCACCACGATGATCCCCTCTCTGCCTCTTTTCGAGCCCGAGGCGACGCGGGTCGTCGTCGTGGGGCCGCCCCTGATGATGAAGTTCACGATCCTGGCGATGCTCGAACGCGGTATCCGCGAGGAAAACCTGTGGGTTTCCTACGAACGACGCATGTCCTGCGGTCTGGGGAAATGCGGCCGCTGCAAGATTCACGACCGGTATGTCTGCCTCGACGGCCCCGTCTTTCCCTTCGCGGAAGCACGCTGGCTTGCGGACTGAGAGAAGGAGGCACGTCATGAGTCGCGATATCGACACCAGGGCCGTCATCAAGAACGCGTGGCGAATCACCGCGCGACGCAATCTGAGTTGCCTGCGGGTCCGCGTTCCGGCCGGGCATCTCGCGGCAAGGCATCTCGAACTGATCCGCACGATCGCGGAGCAGTACGGGAACGGAACGGTCCATCTGACTTCCCGCCAGGGCTTCGAGATCCCCGGGATTCCCTACGATCGCATCCCCGAGGTAAACCGGCTCATGGCGCCGTTCATCGGCGAGGTCGAAGGGGGGCTGGGCATCCCGATCGACACTCCCGGGACCGGGTATCCTGCCGCCGGCATGCGCAACATCAGCGCCTGCATCGGCAACCGCGTCTGCCCGTATGCCAATGCCGACACCACATCGATGGCCCAGAAACTCGAGGCGATCCTGTATCCGAACCATTATCACGTGAAGGTGGCGGTGACGGGCTGTCCGAACGACTGCGCCAAAGCGCATCTCCAGGATTTCGGCATCATCGCCATCTGCGAACCCGAACTGGAATCCGGCCGCTGCATCGGGTGCGAAGCCTGCGCGAAGACCTGTCGCAAGAAGGTGACGGGTGCAATCTCGATGCACAACTTCAGGCCGCGCCGGGACCCGGTGTTGTGCATCGGCTGCGGCGAGTGCGTGCTGGCCTGCCCGGTCAACGCCTGGAGCCGCGTTCCGAAACACCTTTATCGTCTCCTCATCATGGGCCGCACGGGGAAGCGGAATCCCCGACTCGCCGCCCCGTTCATCGACGCGATCGAAGAGGCGCCGCTTTTGCAGATCCTTCGCAATTGTTTCAGTTATATTGATCCGAATATAGACAAATTGCTTCCCAAGGAGCACGTCGGCTACATCGTCGATCGAACGGGGTATCCGGCGTTCCGCGAAGCCGTCCTCAAAGGCGTCACGCTGAATCCCCAAGCGGTCGTCGCCGAATCCCTCACGTTCGCCGGGTACCGGCCGGCACCGCTGCGCCGCCCCTGAAATTTTCGAGTTTCAGGGAGGGTTTGAAACCCGCCCCTGCAGATTCAACGGGGCGTGGATGAGCGGAGGCGGGTTTCGGCCAGTTCCCAGTCTTCGGCGGTGTCGATGTCGACGGAATCTTCGGGCGGCATGACCAAGGCGCCATGGCGGGGGAGGTCATACAGGCTCCGGGCCGACTCGAGCCAGGCAGACCGCACGAGGTAGATGGCGCCGTTTTCCCTGAAAAGGTCCGGCAGACGGGAGGACGGCAGCGACAGGCGCTCGGGATCGAGCGGCCGGGCACGACACGCCGGATCGAGTTCGAACATCCACTCGGGCCGCTCGCGGACGGCGCACATCGAGCCAAGGGTCGTAAATCCGCCGGTATCGAGGAGACGACAGGCTTCGCAAATCTGCCCGGGTCGAAGAAACGGCGACGTCGGCTGGATCAGGGCGACGATCTCGGGAGCAAACCCCTCCGGGGGCGGCGCCTGTCGCACCCATTCGAGCGCATGCACGAGCACATCCACGGACGAGGCGGTATCCGTCGCCAGCACGGCGGGTCGCAGGAAGGGAACCCATGCGCCGGCATTCACCGCCGCATCGGCGATCTCCCGGTCATCCGTCGAGACGAGGACGCGCTCGAAGCATTCAGATGCGAGGGCTGCCTCGATCGCCCAGGCGATCAGGGGTTTTCCGCCCAGCGGACGGATATTTTTTCGGGGAAGCCGCTTCGAACCGCCCCGCGCGGGGATGACCGCAAGCCGTCTGCCGTTCATCGCATCGGCGGATCAGTATTTGAGAACGCTGAAGATCTTTTCGCCGCGGAGCTTCTCGATGCCGCCCAGGAAAGACAGTTCGACTAGAAAGGCGATTCCGACCAGGTCGGCCCCAAGTCCCTTGAGCAAGTCGGCGGCGGCGCGGGCGGTTCCGCCGGTCGCGATCACGTCGTCGACGAGAAGAATACGCTGTCCCGAGGTCACCGCGTCTTCATGGATTTCGATCGCATCCGTTCCATACTCCAGAGAATATTCCTGGCGTCGCGACTTGTACGGCAGCTTGCCCGGTTTGCGGATCGGGACGAAACCGATTCCGAGATCGACGGCCATCGCCGCTCCGAGAATGAAGCCGCGAGATTCGATCGCCGCCACGGCATGAAGCCCGGCGTTGCGATACGGATCCGCCAGCGTTTTGATCGCCGTGGCAAATGCGGCCTTATCGCGCAGAAGAGGAGTTATATCCTTGAATATAATTCCCTTTTTCGGAAAGTCGGGAACGTCTCGAATATATTCATTCAGGTTCATCGTCTCGCTCCTTCAGTTCTGTCTCGAAAAGACCCGGCTCTTCGGCCCGGAAGGGACCGCGCCGGCTCAGGTGGAAAGCCTGCTTCGTTCCTTCTGAAGCCGTTCCTCGAGGCGCATATAGGTTTGGAAATACCCGTCCAGAGCCGCGGGGCAAAACTCCCGGACGCGGTATTTATGGAACGCGGCTTCACCGAGTTTGTGGAACAACTCCTCCCGTTTCTTCGTGAACCGCTCCGCCTGCGCCGCGCGGGGATTGCTGGCCGCCGGCTTGCTGAAGAGGCTTTTGAGCTGTGCGAACAGGCCGCCACCTGACGACTCCTGGGGCTTCGCCTCGTCGGTGTATTTCTGGATCAGGAAGTTCATCCGTAATATTTCATGACCTATCGTAAGAAGTTCGGGGATTTTGAGGTCGCCCGCCTGGTACATGTCGAAGACGACGCGTCCCGTCTCCTTCAGCAGTTCCGACACTTCCTTCTCGATATCGGTGACGGCGAAGTTGATCGCCGCCTTTTGGGAAAGATCCACCGCCTCCTCCTTGCCTTTCCGGAAGAAGCGGGAAACGGTTCCGCTCAGATCGCTGGGTGCCGGAGCCGCATCTCCGGCCTTTTCGCCGGTTTTCCGGGCGCCCTTTTCCGAAGGTGCCGCGGCAGCCGGTTCGGCCGGTCGGGTGACGAGAGTCGTCGTCGGCGGTGCGGCCCCGTATTTTTCCTCGAGGAGGCGCAGGGCGCGGACGGCGGTTCCCCGATACGGTTCTTCGCCGTTCGCGGCGACGTGTTTCAGAAATCCGAACGAGGCTTGGTCGTGATAATTGGCGAGAGCGACCAGCGCCTTGATGCGAATGTCGGAGTTGCCATCGCGGGCTGCGTCGATCAGCATCTGGATCGCTTCGCCGGCCTGGATGTGTGACAGCGCGTAGATTGCGCTTCCCTTCATCCAGTCTTCGTGCGACTTGAGCATTTTCCGCAGGATCGTAAAGACCTTTTCCTCGCCGAACGACTGGAGGGCTTTTGCGGCGGAAGCCCTGATGCGGTTGTCCGGGTCTTCGAGGGCCGGAAACAGCAGGGGGATGGCCTTTTCATCCTTGAGATACTCGAGCGCCTCGATCGTGTTGGACCGCACGCGACTGTCCGGGTCGCTCAGGAAGGGGCTCAGGAGCGACGCCTGGTCTTTCGAGACGAATTTCTTCAGGCAACTGATCAACGTCGCCTTCACGAAATCGTGTTTCTCGATCTTGAGCATGAACAGGAGCTTTTCGCGGTATTCCGCCTTCTCCCCGGCGGCGATGGACATCACGGCTTTCAGGCGTTCCGCGTAATCTTCGGACTCGAGCGCATGGTCGATGCTTTCCTGCGTCGTCGTCGCCCGGCCTTCCTCGAGGTTCTGCTGGCGTATTTTTCCGAGCGCACGGCGGGCGAAAAACCGCACCGAGATGTTCTTGTCTTTGGTCGCCTGCCGCAGGGCAGCCGCCACCTCGTCCCGGGTTTCGAGATCGACGAGATCGATCTTGAACAAGGTCATCGCAGAGAGCGTCCGCAGGTCGTCGTCGGGATTCGCAAGATCCTTCAGCAGTCTCTTGATATTCAGTTCCATCGCAGATCATCCTCCATGAGCGCACCGCGCCGGCACATCTCCGGTATCGTTGTCATCTTCTCGAGAGCACTATAAGCCATATTCCGGGATTTTTCCAATCCCAGGGGCACAGAATTTCGATTCCGGCCGCCCGGCGTTCCGAAGAAAACCGCCGCTCTGCAGCCCCCGAGGGAGCGCAAAGCGGCGGCGGTTCTCTCCGGATCAGTAGGCGCGGGCAACGTAAATCTGGCGCGAAGCCTGCTTGCCGCAGACAACGCAGGGGCCGGCAGGCGGATCGTTCCGCAGGCAACGGATCGTGGCGCCGACTTCGGCCTTGAACTTGTCCTCGCACTCCTGGGCCCCGCACCACGAGACCTCGGCCATGCCGTGCTTCTCCTTGATGACCTCGACGAACTCGGGGAAGCTCTTGGCCGGGAACGTCTTGCTGCGCAGAATCTCCTTTGCCTGCGCGTAGAGGTTCTTCTGGATTTCGCCCAGCAGGCGCTCGACCTCGGCCTCGAAGGTCGCGTCGGGAACGAAGCACTTCTCGCCGGTATCGCGACGCACGAGACACACCTGGCCCTTCTCCATGTCCTTCTGACCGATCTCGATGCGGAGGGGCACGCCCATCATCTCGTATTCGGAATACTTCCAGCCGGGTTTGAATCCGTCGCGGTCGTCGAGATGGATCCGCAGACTCCTGTCCGCGAGCCGCTGGCGGAGCTGGCGCGCCTTTTCGAGAACGGGGGCCGCCTCTTTATATACGATAGGAATTATAACGGACTGAATGGGAGCGATGCGCGGGGGCAGGCGCAAGCCCTTGTCGTCGCCGTGCGTCATGATGATCGCGCCGATGATGCGGGTCGACATGCCCCACGAGGTCGTCCAGACGTGCTTTCGGTCGCCATCGGAGTCGAGGAACTTGATGTCGAACGCCTTCGCGAAATTCTGGCCGAGATCGTGCGACGTTCCTGACTGGAGGGCCTGCCCGTCCGGCATCAGGGCTTCGATCGTGAAGGTATTGAGGGCGCCGGCGAATTTTTCCTTCTGGCTCTTTTCGCCCGTCACGAGCGCCACGGCGAGGTCCTCTTCGACGAAGCGCCGGTAGACTTCGAGCATCTTCGCGACTTCTTCCTTCGCCTCTTCGTGGGTGCGATGCGCGGTGTGGCCCTCCTGCCAGAGGAACTCCGTGGTCCGCAGAAACGGGCGGGTCACTTTCTCCCACCGAACGACGTTCGCCCACTGGTTGATCAGCACGGGCAGGTCGCGATAACTCTCGATCCACTTCGCGTACATGTGGCCGATGATGGCCTCGGAGGTCGGCCGGATGGCAAGCCGCTCCTCGAGTTTTTCCTTCCCCCCCTGGGTGACCCACGCGACTTCCGGCGCGAAGCCTTCGACGTGCTCGGCTTCCTTCGTCAGAAAGCTTTCGGGAATGAACATCGGAAAGTAGGCGTTCTGGTGGCCGGTTTTCTTGAACTCGGCGTCGAGCAGCCGCTGAATGCTCTCCCAGATCGCGTATCCGTAGGGGCGGATGATCATGCACCCCTTGACCGGCGAGTAATCGGCAAGCTTCGCCTTGAGCACCACGTCGGTGTACCAGCGAGAGATATCCTGCGATTTCGGGGTGATGGCATCGAGTGTCTTAACGTCGGTCTTCTTTTCGTTCATGGCGATTCACGGCCTTTCTCGGAAGTTGGGGGTTCGGAGGCGGCCCCCATTATAGGAAGCACCCGATGCGGTGTCAAGAAAGCGCCCGGCGAATGCACTGTCCGCCGGACGCTTCTTTCAACTTGCGGTACTATTTATCGTCGTCTTCCCCCGGCTTGCCCGGCTTCTGCCCTTCAGCCGAGGGTCTGGGAGAGAACGGGCGCGGGCCGGCGGGGGCCGGTGGATTCGGCGGCGTCGAACCAGATGTCCCGGAAAACGGCTTTTTCGGTTTTTCCGGAGCGGCCGGGGCATCGGGCGCGTTCGCGGGTTTTAGGTCGTCCATCGAAGGCAGGCCGATGCCGCCTTCCCTCGAAAACGCTCCGGGATCGAAGCCGGCGGGCGCGCCTTTTTTCTTCGGGGTCTCGAACAGATCGGCCATCGGCAGCTCGTCGAGGAAACCAGAGGGCTTCAGCGCGGGAAATTCGATATCGTCAGTTATTTTTCCTTCTTTCTCTTCGTCGTCAGGCCGGGAGGATTCGTCCTCATCGGGCGGCTCCCCTTCCTCTTCCTCCTCGGCAGGGGAAACAGCCGGCCGGGCGGGAACCGCCGGCTCGGCCGCGCGGGGCGGCTCGGCGATCTCGCCCGCCGCGCCTGCAGCCTGGTCGCGGATCTTATCCAACAGCGACTCGGCCATTCCATGGAGTTTCTCGTCGGGCTCTGACTGTCGCACGATGTCCAGCAGGAGGGTTTCGGCCCTCATATAGTTTTGAAGATGGAAACAGGACATCGCAAGATGGAAGTTCGTCTCGAGATCTTTCGGATCGTTCTTGAAGACCGTTTCGAGCGTCGACCTCGCTTCCTGATATCGCTTCAGGAAGATGTACGCCGCCCCGAGCTCCCGCAGCATCTTCAGGCCGATCTTGTCCAGGGGGCCTTCCATCCCTCCCGTCAGCCGCTCGTAGATGCGGGCGACGTTCGGCCAGTCGCGCATCTGCTTGTAGATGCGGGCGAGGGCGTGGGCCGCCTTGCGGTTGTCGGGCTCGGCCTCGAGGAACAACGACAGCGATTCGCGCGCCGAATCGTATTCCTTCTCTTCGAACGCCATCATGCCGAGATAATAGTGCGTTTTCGCGTAGTCGGGTTGATCGACCAGGGCGACGCGGAACGCCGCTCGAGCCTTTTTATATTTTCCGAGATTGTAATACTTGACCCCGGCCGTGAACGATTCGGGCACCTTGCTCCTGGGCTTTTTCCGGACCGGGTGAGCTTCGAGGTCGCTTTCTTCCGGAGGCAGAACGGATGCGAGTCCCTCCGCCGGCATCTCTCCCCCGAGCACTGCGGGAGGCTGGATTTCGGCTGGTTCCGACGGAGCGGCGGGCCGAACGGCGAGCGGTTGTTCCTCGACGACCGGGGCCGCAATCCGCTTGCCGAGTTCGTCCGCCAGAGGGGCCGGCATGTTCGGGCCCATGGCCAGGAGGTCGAGACACCCGTCAAGCGCCGTCAGGAACATCTCGTTGGTAGGCGGTTTCTTCACCGCGACCGCCTTTTCGAGGATCGTATCGAACAGTTCGACGCCGCCCATGCCGAAATGGCTGCTGACATACGTCGAAAAGATCTTCGGATCCCTGGAGTTGATCTGCGGCGCGAGCGCCTGGAGCCCCTTGAGGCCGAAGATCGAACCGATGCTTCGGATGACGCCCGAAACGATCTGATGCCGCGGATCCTTGACTCGCTGTCTGATCAGACGCACCCCTTCCTCGTCGGGATGCTTCGCGAAAAACTCCATGCAGGCGACGACGTTCGGATACGCCGTTTCCAGCTTGAACTGCCGGATGACGGGGAGCTTGGGGAAGTCCTGGAACCCTGCCGCCATCTCGACGGCGAACTTGCGGATCCACTTGTTCTGATCGACGATCACGCGTTCGAGCTGGGCACGCACGAAGTCGGGCGGGAACTTTTTCAGCGAGAGCACCATGCGACGCCGCACTTCGTCAGACTGGTCGCCGACGAGCTTCGCGGCCAGTTCCTCATTGCCTGCCGGCGAGATCTGGCCCAGAATGTACGCGGCGCTGCGCCGCAGCTGGATATCGCTCGAATCGACCATCTGGACGATTTCGGGCCGCATGAGTTCCGTCTGGGTCCGGGCCAGGGCCAGGATCGTGTTGGCCCGGATGCGATTGTTCGGATCGTGCAGGAACGGCATGATCCGGCTCTGGATCTCTCGCGACGGGAGTTCGAGCTCGCCGATCGCCTCGATCGAGTTCGCCTTCAGGCGGGCGTCTTTTCCCTTGAGTCCCTCGTCGAAGATGTTGACGAGCGTCACGCTCCTGAACATCGACAGGAACGAGACCATCTGCGCTTTCCGACGCAGATCCGGATCCTTGGCGAACTGCTCGGCGAGGAAGGGGATCGACTCGTGTTCCTTCATCCGGCACAGGATTCGAAGAATCGTCATCGATATCCATTCGTCGGGGTCTGAAATGTACCGGCACAGGGCCAGCGCAGACTCGCGCCCGCCGTGCGCGAACAGGCTGTTGGCGGCCTGAAAGCGAACGTGTCGGTCGTCGTCTCCGAGCAACTCGACGAGGTGATCGGCGCTGGCAGGCGCTTTGAACCTCGCCAGGACTTCCGCGATCACGTCGCGGTTGAAGGCGCGCTTCTCCCGGCTTCTCGCGATCAGGGCGGCGAGGGCGGCATCGGTGCCCAGTTCGGCGACGGCGCGGATCGATTCCTCGAGATCGGGATTCGCCTGGAAGAACTCCATGACGTTTTTATCACTTCCGGGCGCATGCGTCTTCGCGATGGCAAGGGCCGCACGCGCGCGGATGGCGACCGGAAGATCCGTTGTAAGCAACGGCAGCAGCTTCGCCGCCGCCTTTTCCTGCATGGTTCTGATCTTTTCGACGGCGATCTGGTTCATTCGACGATCTCCTGAAGCATTGCCCGCACCAGTTCCTGGTTTGCCGTTTCATCGCGCAGCAGCTTGGTGAGCGAGTGTTTGAGCGTCACGCACCCCTCGCGTTTCGCCATCAGCATGGTCGAGACGAGTTGCGAATACTTCTTGTCGCGGATCAGCGTGCGTATCGCCGAGTTGGCGATCATCAACTCGTAGGCAACGCTCGCGCGCTGCTGGGGGGAGACCCGGGGAATCAATATCTGCGAGAATATTCCCACCAGGTTCATCGAAACCTGCAACCGCACCTCGTCGTGCTTGTCGGTCGGGAAGAAGCTGACGATCCGTTCGATCGTCGGGGCCGCTCCGATCGTCGGCAGGGTCGAGAGCACGAAATGCCCCGTTTCCGAGGCGACGAGCGCCATCTCGACCGTTTTCTGGTCGCGCATCTCCCCGATCATCATTACGTCGGGGTCTTCACGCAGCGCGTTCGTCAGGGCCTCCTGGTAGGTCGGGATGCTGGCTCCCACCTCGATCTGGGTGAAAATCGACTGGGCGCGGCTGAACACGAACTCGATGGGGTTTTCCATCGTGATGATGTGTCGCGCGAAGCGCTTGTTGATGGCCTGCACCATCGCGGCCATCGTGTGCGACTTGCCGCTGCCGGCCGGCCCCGTGACGAGAAAGAGGCCGCGCGGCTTGAGCGCCTGTATCTCGAGTTCCTCGGGCAGATCGAGCTCCTGGATGGTGGGAACCGACGTGCTGATGAACCGGAACGAGCCCGCATACCCTTCGCGCTGCTGGAAAAGGTAGAAGCGGATCCGGGCCTTGCGCTTGTACGGATACATCGAGTAGCACTCGAACGTGCCGTGAAGCGATTCCTGACGTTTGATGTCGATGATCGGCAGGAACAGATCGTACATTTCCTGCGGCGCCAGCGCGTCCTCTTCGGAGATGACCATGTGGCCGTTCTGCCGAAACGCCGGCGGAGAACCGGGTTTGAGCATCAGGTCGCTCGCCCCCATTTCGATGGCCTGATCGAAATACGTGAATATCTTCGGTTTCATGAGTGCGCCCCCTCCGGGCCGGGCGTGACGCCGGCCTGTTCGACCATCTTCTTCACGGTTGCCTGGTTCGAGGCCCGCATCATGGCTTCGGAGATCGAGATCCTGTCGGCAATCACGAGCTGGGCGAGCGCCTGGTCGAGCGTGCACATGCCGGTGTCGCCGCCTGCCTCCTGATACGACTGGATCAGGTGGATCCGGTTTTCCGCGATCAGCGACCGGATCATCTGCAGGCCCATCAGCACCTCGAACGCCGCGACGCGTCCTTTGCCGATCTTGCGGGGAACCAGCGTCTGGGTGATGATGCCGATCAGGGTCGTCGCGAGCCGGCTGAGCACCTGCACGTGCTGCGATTGCGGGAACAGGTTCACGAAACGGTCGATGGCCTGCATTGCCGTGTTGCTGTGCAGGGTCGCGAAGACGAGTTTGCCGGACTCGGCCGCGGTCAGCGTCATGTTGACGGCCTCGGGGTCGCGAAGCTCGCCGACCATGATCACGTCGGCATCGGTCTGAAGGGCGCCCCGAATGCCCTCGTCAAACGTGCGGCAGTCGACGCCCACCTGGCGCTGGCTCACCATGCCGATTCCATCGCCGAAGATATATTCGATCGGGTCTTCGACCGTGATCACGCTCTTGGGCTTGTGCGATACGATATGCGTGATGAACGTGGAAAGCGTCGTCGATTTCCCCGCGCCGGTGGCGCCCGTCACGAGGATGAGGCCGAACGGGCGTTCGATCATCGCGCGGGCCGCCTTCGGCAGCCCGATGTCGTCGAAGTTCAACTGCAGGAAGGGGATGACGCGAAACACGGCGCTGCCGCCGTTGTAATCGTAGAACAGGTTCACCCGGAACCGGGCGTTGGCGAAGCTGTAGCCGAGATCGAGCTTGCGGTGCTCGATGAACTTCGTGAGCTGGTAATCGTCGAGAATCGCTTCCAGCATGTTCTCGTAATCCGCATGGTCGATCTCTTTCATCTTCAGCGGCAGCATGCTGCCGTCGATGCGGAGAATCGGGGGGTATCCGACCTTGAAATGGAGATCGGATGCGCCGCGCTCAGTGCACATTTTCAGCAATTCGAAGATCATTCACGGATCCTCCCCTGAGATATACCGTCAAACCCTCCAATCATACACTGACCCCTCTCAACTTCCAACATTATTTGGCGACGGTATGGCAATGAATGAAACCTTCATGGTATGATCGCCCGGAAAAATGATCGAACTGCAGAACGTCACGAAAATCTACCCGAACGGCGTCAGGGCCTTGAACAACGTTTCCCTGTCGGTGCCGCGCGGCGACTTCGTGTTTCTCGTCGGCCCGAGCGGCGCCGGCAAGAGCACGTTCCTGCGCCTGCTGTTCCGCGAGGAGCTCCCGACCGAAGGGCACTTGATCATCGACGGCAAAGACGTCTCCGATATGCCCGAGTCGCGCGTCCCGTTTCTCCGGCGAAACATGGGCATCGTCCTCCAGGATTTCCAGCTCCTCCAGCGCCGCACCGTCTCCGAGAACGTCGCCTTCGGCCTTCGCGTGCTCGGCACGCCCGACAACATCATCCAGGCGCGCGTCCAGGAGGCGCTCGAGCAGGTCGGCCTCTCGCACAAGCGGCGCATGTTCCCCGACGAGCTTTCGGGCGGCGAGCAGCAGCGCGTCTGCATCGCGCGCGCCCTCGTCAACAATCCGCTGATCCTGATCACCGACGAGCCGACGGGCAACCTCGACCCGATGATTTCCTACGAGATCATGCAGTTGTTCCTCGAAATCAATTCCCGAGGCACGACGATCATCATGGCGACCCACAACCACAACCTCGTGAACAAGCTGAGAAAGCGCGTCGTGGCGCTGGTCGAGGGGCGCATCATCAAAGACGAACCGGGAGGCACCTATGCCTACGAATGACGTCCCCCGCTCCCGGCGGGAGCGCGCCTGATGCTCGCCTCTCTCTCTTTTTTCCTCACCGAGGCCGTCACCAGTTGCCGGCGTGCCGGCCTGATGACGTTCATCACCGTCTCGACGATCGCCGTGACGCTGCTGCTGATGGGCACCTTCCTCCTCGCCGCCACGACCACCGAAGGCTTTCTGCACCGCCTCCAGCAGGAATCGCTCGTCACCGCCTTTCTCGCCCCTGAAGCGTCCCACGCCGACGTCAACGCTCTCAAGTTGCGCCTCACGGAGTTCGAAGAGGTCGAGCGCGCCGAGATCGTCTGGCCGGAAGCGGCGCTGCGCGAGCTGTTTTCCGACGCGTCCGACCGCGACCTTCTTCAGATCGGCCTGGCAAGCGAATCGAACCCGCTCCCGCCCACCATCCGCATCAAGATGCGGGGCAGTCACGATCTCCAGCCGCTGCTGACCAAGCTGAAAGGCCTTTCCCCCATCGAAAGCGTCAGCTACGGGGAAGACGCCTACCGCCAGTTCCAGGGACTCTCGGAACTGATCTGGCTCGGCAGCATGCTCGTCATCCTGCTCCTCGGTCTTGCGTCACTGTTCATCGTGTACAATACCGTCCGCCTGACGCTCTACATGCGCCGGGAAGAGATCGTCATCATGAAACTCGTCGGCGCCACCAACTGGTTCATCCGATGGCCCTTTGTGATCGAAGGCGTCATCCAGGGAATAGCAGGAGCTATACTTGCGTCGCTGATGCTTTTCCTGAGCTACCAGTTCATTCTCGCCCGGCTGGCCGTGCTCGTGCCGTTTTTCGCCATCCAGGTCGGCTTCGGCTATCTGCTCAAGCTCTCCGTCAAGCTGACGATGATGGGCATCGTTCTCGGCATCTCCGGCAGTCTGCTCTCGTTGCGTGATCTCAACTCTTTCTGCCGCGAACCTTCATGAGCCGCACCACGATCGCAGCGGCCGGAACAGCACTGCTCCTGTTCCTCATCGCCGGACCGGCCCCGGCCGCCGTCACGTTCTCCCCGGAACGTCTCGGAAAAGAGCGGAACCGGATCGAGTCCCTGCGCTCCGAACTCGACTCCGTACGCCTCCAGATCGAGTATCTCGACGTGAAGGTGCGAGACACCCGGGGCCACGTGAGACGCCTCGAGGAAAAAATCAGCCGCCAGCAGGCCCGCATCGCCGAGATCCAGGGAAGCCTCGACTCGATCGCCAGCGAGTCCGCCCGCATCACCACGCAGATCGACGGTCTCAGGAAGGCGATCGACGACGGTCAGCGCCGCATGGGTGACATCCGCCGGAGGTTCCGCGGCAGGCTCGTTCATCTCCACCGGGTCCGCCAGAGCACGCTCTTCTCGAGCATCTTCTCGGCGCGCGACCTCAATGCGTTCATCAGCCGGTATGAGATGGTTCGTCATCTCCTTCAGGGCGACCGGGCGCTTCTGGCCGAACTGAATGCCAGGAGCGAACAACTCGAGCGTGATGCTGCCGCTCTCAGGGACAAACAGGCCCGGCTCGAGGAACTCGCGGCGCAGACGATGAAGAACCGTGAAGCGCTCGTCGTCGAGGGAAGCTCGCTCTCCGCGATGCTGCAGACGCTGCTTCTCGAGCGAAAAGTGTTCCTCGCCCGCCAGAAAAAGCTGAAGAAAAGCCTCGGAGAACTGGAACAGGAAGTCGCGAAAATCGAGACCGAGCGGCTGCAGGATCCGGACTCGGTCGACCGGGCACTCGATGCCCAGCCGCCTTCGCAGCACCTCCGGAAAAGCCGCCCCTCCCCTCCCCCGCCGGCGTTTTCGGCCTCCGGGGCGGCAGTTCCCTCGAACATCGGGAATGACGACGGCGCGACGACCGGCCGATTCCGATGGCCGCTCCGGAATGTCGAAGGGCTCAGTTTCGAGAGCTCCACCGGCGCGGCTCCTCCCGCTCTCGAACTCGTCGTCACGGGGGAAACGGAAGTGCTCGCCTCGGCCCGCGGCAAGGTCCAGTTCAAGGGCCCCGTCGGCCAGTTCGGCAACATCGTCATCATCAGCCACAAGCAAGGCTTCTCGACCGTTTACGGACGGTTGGACGATGTCTGGGTCGGCCTCGGCGAAATCGTCGACGCCGGCGACGTGATCGGTCGGATTTTCGGCGTCAGTCAGAACCGGCTCCATTTCGAGATCCGATTCGCCGGCAAGAACGTCGACCCGCTCGCCCATCTCCCGAAAATCCGTTGACCACCCGGGAATGCCCCGTTCCCGATAGTGGATCGCGTTATTCTCTTTTCCTTCTTGTCCCTCATATGGTAAACTCTCGCAATCCTGTCGTCTTGGCAGGAATGCGTTGTTGCACGGAAATCGAAGGAGTCATCCATGAATCGTTCCTCATCCCGTCACCTGATCGTGGCCGTTCCGCTCATCGCCCTGCTGGTCCTCGTCTTCGCAGGTATGGCCGGGGCGACATCGACCGACATCACCTACTTCAAATCGGTCGACCTGATACGCAAGGTGATGGAGCTCATCAAGTCCGATTACGTCGACGAGAATGTCGACGAGCAGAAGATGATCTACGGCGCGATCGAAGGCATGCTCGGCACGCTGGACGATCCGTACACGCGGTTCATGGAGCCCAAGGCGTTCAAGGAGATGCAGACCGAGACGCAGGGCGAGTTCGGCGGTCTCGGGATCGTCATCACCGTCAAGAACAAGGTGCTGACGGTCATCTCCCCGATTGAAGACACGCCCGCCTTCCGTGCCGGCATCAAGGCCGGCGACATGATCCTCAAGATCGACGGGAAGGACGTCGCCGATATCGCCCTTCACGACGCCGTCAAGCTTCTCCGCGGCCCCGAAGGCACGAAGGTCACCATCAACGTGATCCGCGAAGGCGACAAAGAGGCGAAGGATTACACCCTCATCCGCGAGATCATCAAGATTCCGAGCATCAAGTTCTGGGTCATCAAGCCGAACATCGGCTACATCAGGCTGACGCAGTTCATCCAGACCTCTGCAGAGGATCTCGAGAAGGCGCTGATCGCCCTCGAGAAAGAGAAAGTCTCCTCGATCATTCTCGATCTGCGCAACAATCCGGGCGGTCTGCTGACGGCGGCCGTCGAGGTCGGGCGCAAGTTCATCCCCAAGGGCGATATCGTCTCGATCAAGAGCCGCGACGGCGAAAAAAGCACGTACAGCTCGTTCTTCCAGTCGCATCCCCTCCTACCCCTCGTCGTGCTGATCAACGAAGGTTCCGCCTCGGCTTCCGAGATCGTGGCCGGCGCGATCAAGGACAACAAGCGCGGCCTCCTGATCGGCCGCAAATCGTTCGGCAAGGGTTCGGTGCAGACGGTCATCTCCCTGAACGACGGGTCGGCGATGGCGCTGACGACCGCGCTCTACTACACCCCCTCCGGCGTCAACATCCACAAGAAGGGTATAGAGCCCGATATAGACGTCGAGCTCCCGAAGATATCCGAAGCCGAGCGCGAGGAGATCGCCAAGACCATCGAAGCCGAAGAAAAGCAGCAGAAGACGCCCGCCCAGGCCACGCTGACGGCCGAACTCGCCAGCGGCACCTTCCCGGCGTCTTCCTCCGCTGCGATCGCCACGCCCAGCGGCTTCATCGAGCCCCCGGACAGCCTCTCCAAGGGCAGCATCCAGTATTACGTGATCAATCGGTACGACACGCAGCTTCAGCGGGCCGTCGACGTGCTCAAGTCGACCGAGATCTTCAACGGTCTCAGGCAGTAAACCGGCGCACGCGATGAAGATGTCGGGAAGGCGCGGCGTCACGCTCGTCGAGATCATGGTCGCCAGCACGATCGTCGTGCTGATCGCGGCCGTGACCTTCCCCGTCTACCAGATCATCCAGCAACGCGAGAAGGAGAACCGGCTCAGGCAGATTCTCGACAACGTGCGGGGGGCCATCTACGGTTGTCCCATCGCGCTCGCCAACCGCACCTTCAATCAGGGTTACCGCGTCCATGTTCTCAACAAGCTCGCCAACGCGATCAACAACGCCACCGAAACGCAGGAAACGCGGGACGCGGCTCTCGCCAGCGGCATCAGGTATCTGGTCGATCACGGCCTCGACCTGCCCTTTTCCCCGGCCTCTCTCACCGGAAGAGCCCCGATCGGCGTCACCTTCGACGTCGCGACCGGAACGACCGGAACGGCGACGGTCACGATCGATCGCGTTTTCCTCAGGAACATCCCGCCCCACCCGTTCGTGGGCTGGTATCCCAACGCCCGCTGGGAATTCGTCCCTGCCGTTTACGCCGGCGCCCTGAATTCCAGCGTCCTCACGGCCGCCACCGATTCCGCGACATGGGAAAGCCTCCAGGCGACGGGCGTGAAGAACATCGTTTCCCGCGGAGCCGGCATGGCGATCGACGGCACGAACACGGACGACTGGTGATCCGACATGAAACGACGCGCCGGCCTGACCCTAGTCGAAATGATGATCGTGATCATGATCATCGGCATCGTCTCCTTCGGAGCGGTCCCGTTCGCGGAAGTGGCATTCGTCCGCCTCAAGGAGGCGGAACTCCAGAACAACCTCCAAAAAATACGCACGGCTATATCTCAATGGCGACGCGACTGCGAAGCCGCCGTCATCCGGCAACTCGGCCAGACGGCGATGATCAACATCCCCGACTTCCGCCTCTACCCGCCCAGCATTCTGTCGCTGACGCAGGCGAAGCCGTTTCCGGTCTACGACGTCGCGTCGAACCCGGTGATCACATTCTATCCGCGCCCATATATAGACAGGGTCGACGAAGACCCGTTCATCGGCAACCCCACCTGGCTGGAATGGTATGCCTCCGGCACGGAGGTTTCGCTCGTCAGCAACGGCGTGGTTGCCCAGTCAGGCGGCATCGGCGTCTACGACGTCTCCCCGGCGACCGACACGACGATCCGACGCGGCTTCGTGACCGCCCTCGACGGCACCAACTACGCGGACTGGTAAGACAGCACCCCACAGACCAGGAGGACCCATGAGCAGGATATTGCAGAGCAAGGCCGGCTTCACCCTGATAGAGCTCGTCATGGTCGTACTCATCATCACGATCCTGACGGGCATCGCCGTCCCCTATTACGGCGACTATATCAGGGATGCCCGCCGTTCCACCCTGAAGCAGAATCTCGCGAATTTCCGCAAGGTTTTGAACGATTTCCGGGGCGACCAAGGCCGCGGCCCCTTCCGGGTTCCCGTATACAACAACGGCACGGCGATCGTTTCGAATCCTCGAAGCGCGCTGGATTTCGAACTCATCGCCGGCCCGATTCAGGTGACGCGTTCTGGGAGCGCATACGACGTCGTCCGCCGCACCGGGTTCAAATATCTCCCATCGTTCCCCATCCTCGAGGATCCCGAGACGTCGTCGCGCATCGACTGGAGCTACGGAACGTCGACGATGTTCTTCGTCGATGACGGGCTGCCGGAGGAAGCGGACCGGTTCGATTTCAACAAGGATTTCGCCTTCATCGACAATAACGGCAATGCCTCCTTCGACGGCGAAGCCACCGACACGGTCCAGTTTCTTTTCAACGGGAAAGCCTCGACGGATTACGTCGGCAGCACCGCCAAACCGCTCGATTTCATCGGCGTCACCGCCGTCGACTCGACGGGGATGAAGTATTGATTTTGTTGTCACCGGACAACCGTTTGATGTACCTTTACCCTCGACGTATAATGAGGATCGTCAAAATATCGTCAATCAAGGCGGCCCTGCTGCCGATACAATCAAGGAAGACTTTCTGGAGAAGCCATGTCTGCTGACTTTCTGAAGCGAAAACGAATCGGCGAGATCCTCATCGAGATGCGGGCCATCACGCCCCAGCAGCTCGAAGCCGCCCTCAAGCGCCAGTCGTCCGTCCGGAAGATGGTCGGCGAGATTCTCATCGAGATGCAGGCCCTCACCGAAGAGACGCTCTTCCGCGGCCTTTCCCAGCAGCACGGCATCGAGTTCGTCAATCTCGACACGGTCGATCTCAACCGGGAACTGATCCGCCAGATTCCCGACAACCTGATCAAGACCTACAAGTTCATCCCGCTCAAGAAAGAGCCGAAGTCGTTGACCATCGCCATCTACGATCCGACGAACACGAAGATGTTCGACAGCATCAAGATGGCGACGGGGTACATGTTCATCAAGTGGGTGCTGGCGATGAAGACCCAGATCAACCACATCATCAGCGACGTCATCTACCGCCCGGCGAACGTCCTCGAGAACGTGCCCGTCGACGACCTGCTCCGCGACGTCAAGCTCGAGTTCGGCAAAGAAGACTCGAGCCTTTCTTCCGGCGGCACCCCCATGGGCGATGTCAATCTCGAAGACCTGAAGCGGGAATCCGACCAGACCGCGATCGTCACCCTCGTGAACAAGATCATCCTCGACGCGGTCCGGATGCGAGCATCCGACATCCATATCGAAGCGTTCGAAAACATCGTCCAGGTCCGCTACCGCATCGACGGCATCCTCTACGACATCATGCCGGTCGAGAAGCAGGCGCACCAGGCGATCATCTCGCGCATCAAGATCATGTCGAACCTCGACATCACCGAGCGGTACATGCCGCAGGACGGCAACTTCAAGTTGCGGGTGAAGAACCAGGCGATCGAGTTCCGCGTCGCGATCCTTCCTTCGATCTACGGCCAGAACTGCACGATCCGCATTCTCGACTCGGGGCGCGTCAACCTCGAGTTGAAGAGCCTCGGTTTCCGCGATGAGGAACTCAGGACGTTCGAGTACAACATCGGCCGCCCATGGGGCCTGTGTCTGATCGCCGGTCCGACGGGCTCCGGAAAAACGACCACGCTGTATTCCGGCATTTCGCTGATCAACAGCCGCCAGATCAAGATCGTCACCATCGAAGATCCGGTCGAATTCAAGATCGCCGGCGTCCACCAACTCCAGGTCCATGAGAACAAGGTCGACGAGACGCGCTCGCTCACCTTCGCCAAAGGCCTGCGCGCCGTTCTGCGACTCGACCCGGACGTCATTCTCGTCGGCGAAATCCGCGATTACGAAACGGCGGAAATCACGGTCAAGGCCGCTCTGACAGGCCACATGGTCTTCTCGACGATTCACGCGAACTCGGCCATCGAAACGGTCAACCGCCTCGAGAATATCGGCGTCGACCCGTATCTGTTCGCCTCGGCCCTCACCGTGCTGGTCGGCCAGCGTCTCGTGCGCAAAATCTGCCCGAGCTGCAAGACCGAGATCGAAACGACGCCGTATCTGCTCGCCTCGCTCGGCCTCGATTTCGAGACGTACAAGAACCACAAGTTCTACAAGGGAGCCGGCTGCAAGGCCTGCAACAACAGCGGATTCCGCGACCGCACCGGCATCTTCGAGGTCATCGAGGTGAACGCTGCGCTCAAGGAACTGATCAGTCAGCGCCAGTCCTCCGTCGCACTCCTGAAGCACCTGCGATCGCAGAAGATCCCCACCCTCCAGGATTCCTGCCTCAACAAGGTTCTCGAGGGAGAGGTGCCGATCGAGGAATTCATTTTGGTAAACATGGGATAGGAGCATATGGCGAGAACGCGCGGGCCGGCCTGCAACCTCGTCCTCGATCTGGGAACCTTCCAGATGCGCTTGCTGCGTCTGGATTCCGCCGCACCCGGAGATATCCGGCTGAAGCAGATTTCGACCGTCGATTCCCCTCGCGAGTATGTCGCATCGGCCTTCATCGAGTATCCGATCATGGATGCGCACCCGGTGGAAAACGCGATCAGGAAGCTCATCACATCGTCGAAATCGACCTACGACGATACGCTGGTCCTGATGCCCGACCATTCCTCGCTCCTGAATCTGATGATCGCCCCGCCCCGGTTTTCGAAAAAGGAACTGGAGGAGTCGATCCGGGAAGATTTTGCCCCGATCATGCCCCTTCCCATCGAGAACTGGTATATCGTCCACCAGACCATCGGCCCCTGGGAGGAAGACGAGATCACGCTCGCCGTCGCGACGATCAAGAACAACCTCCTCGAAGCCGGCGGCATCGTCCAGCGGGCCGGCCTCAATCCGCAGACGATCGACATCAACGTTCTCAACGTCGCGAACCTGATCGATCATTACCTGACCGCCAGCGAGAATCGCGGCAAGAACATCTCCCTCGTCCATCTCGGAAACGAGACGACGTCGATCGCCGTCTTCCGCGACGGCCAGCTCCGCACCCTCGTGAACCGGCCGATCGGGGCGTATGACTTCACCAAGCAGATCGGAAAGCATTTCCACGTCCCCGACACCGAGGCCGAGCAGTTCAAGCGAAACGAGATATTCTTCCTGCCCGAGTTTTCGCCGGAGCAGGAGAACCTGTACAACTACACGGTCATCAAGAGCGTCTTCGCCGTGCTGATCCGTGAAATATTCTCAGCTATGGAATCCTTCCTGACGAAATTTCGCGAGTTCACGATCCAGGAAGTCATCATCTCAGGGGGCGGCGCGAATTATCAGAACCTTCCCGTGATGCTCGCATCGAACCTGAATACCAGCATCCGCTACGTCGCGGACCTCTATTCGCTCCAGATCGCCGGCAGGCCGGCGGACATCGCCGAGCGCAACGAGCTGGCCGCCGCCTGCGGCGCGTTCCTGCGGGAGTAAGCAGATGAAATTCCAGATAGACCTGCTGCCGAAAGAATACAAGAGCCTCCCGTCCGACTATACGGGTTTTATACTTGCCGCTATAGCCATCATCGGCTGTCTTTCCTGGACGATCTCCTCCTACATGAAAAACACCTCGGACCAACTGAAGATGCAAACCAAGGTCGATGCGGCCATGAAAGAGCTCCGCGAGCTGAACCAGAAGATCGGCGAGCTCCAGCCTCCCATCGCCGAGATCACCGCCCTCAAGAGCAGCATCGAGTTCATCAACCGGAATCTCGACACGCCCGGCACCTCCTGGGTCGATTTCCTGTATGCCTTCGAGTCCACGGTACCGGAACGCATCTTCGTCTCCGACATCAACCCGAAGGATTTCACGGGCAAGAGCGGCCTGAACTTCACCGTCAACGGCGAAGGAGCAACCGTCTACGACGTGCTCGAATACGTGAACGCCCTCCAGAAGTCCGAAAAATTCACGAACGTCAATCTCAAGCAGAACTCGACCCGAAGCATCGAAAACGGCACCGTCACGTCCTTCGTGCTGAGTTTCACCTACAACCCCTCAGGAAAGAAGTGACGGAATGAACGGTCGAACGGTCCCCGGAGGAACAGAGTGAAAACGCGTCTGCGCTCGATTCTCGAGAGGGTTATCAGCTACGGTCTCGTCGCGGCCGCCGCGTTCGGGCTCTTCTATTTCCAGACGACCATCGACAGACGCCAGAAAAGTGTCATCCAGGCAAAAGACGCCGAACTGAAGCAGTATCTCAGCCAGATCGAGGCGGGCAAGAAAGACCTGGTGTCGCGCGAAGCCCAGCTCGAGCAGATCAGGAAGCAGATCGCCGACCGCCGCCTCGAGATCAAGAACAAGTTCGAGAGCTCTCTCGACAAAGCCGCCAACTACACGCTCTTCATCGAGCAGGTCCAGCGGAAGGCGAAAGCCCTCGACGTCATCATCCGCAACTCCACCTACAACCCGCCGGCCCCCTCTCCGGGCGCGCCCTCGAATTATCTCGAGTTCAAGTTCACCGTCGATCTCACGGCGTCCTATGAGAAAATGAAACACTTCCTCTGGGAAATGGAAAACACCCTGGGCCGCATGGTCAAGATCAGCCAGATGACCCTTCAGCCGCCGATCGTCGACAGCGAGGGAACGATGCGGCTGACCCTGACGTTGTCCACCTTCTTCCTCCCGTGAGCGGAGCGCGCTAGATGAACATCCAGGCCATCCAGGAATACTGCAAGAAGAACAAGGCCGTCGCGATCGGCGTTCCCGTCATCATCGGCCTCCTTCTCTTCGACAACCTGATCCTGAAGCCAAGTCGCAACAAAGACAAGCAGCAGGCCGCGGCGACCTCCACGGCCCTGCCCGCAGCGACCGCAGACATCAAGGCCTCCCCCGCGGAAGAGCCGATCAAGCCGCCGCCGCCCCTCGTCACGCCGACGATCCCTGCCATCGATCCCCGCGTCGAGGCGCGCCTGCAGGCGCAGGTCTCGTTCCCATACGGCCCGAGTCGGAACGTGTTCGGCCGTCCGCAGAAAGAGAGCGGCCCCGTCACCATCGCGCCCGCCGTCGTGCTGGGTCGTCCCGACATCGACTACCACGGTTTCTTCACGATGGGAATGCTGAAAGTGGCCATCATCAAGGCCGCCGGCCGCATCACCCTCGCTCGTCTCGACTCGAAAATTCCCGACACGCCGTTCATCCTCAAGGAAATCCACATGGACAGGGTCGTTCTGATCGACACCGAGAACGACAACATTCCGTTCGACGAATACCTCACCGACCCGCAATCCTCCTCCGGAAAGAACGTAACCACCTCGATCTCAAAACTCCGGGCATCCGGCTCGACGCCCTGAACGACAAGGCGACATCATGGACTACCAGACCCTCAAGATGCTCTTCCACGACCGCGACAAGATGGTGCGGCTCTTCTGCCTGCGAACCGCCCTGCGTGACAATCTGCCGCAGATCGGCGAGTTTCTGCGCGAGGGTCTGCGCGACGAGCGGCCGGAGATCGTCGCAGCCTCGTTGAAAGGCGTCAGGCGCGTCGCCGATCCCGAACTGGTCGGCATGGCACTGACCTATCTCGAATCGCCGAACACGATGCTCAGGGCAGAGGCCCTGGCCTCGCTCGAAGGGAAGTCGAGTCCGGCCGTCCGCAACGCCCTGTGCGAATTTCTGCGCCGCGAGGATGACACGAACCTGCTCGCCACGGCGATCAAGATCGTCGGCACGTTCCGCTCCGCCGAATACATGCCTATCCTCAAGGCGTTCCTGACCTATGAGGACGAGCGCGTTCGCGCCAATGCAGTCGAATCTCTCGGCCAGATCGACAATCCCGAGATCGTCGAGATCATGAAGGCCCTCTCGTCCGACCGCAACAACCGCGTGCGGGCCAACGCGATTCAGGCCCTCTGGGAGCGGGGCATCAAGTTCGGCCTCAACACGCTTCCCGAGGAACTCCGCTCGCCCAACGCCCGGAAGCGCGCTTCCGTCGCGTATATCCTCGGCGTCATCAAGGACGAGCGCTCGCTCGATCTCCTCATCGGCCTCCTCGGCGACATCTCGCCCACCGTCCGGAACCGGGCCGTGCTGAGTCTCGGCCTGATCGGCTCGACGCGCGCCATCAGCCATCTGCTGAACGCCTGGAGCAAGGAAGAGGAGTCCAAGATCCGCGATGCGATCATCACGACCTGCCTCTCCATCAACCCTGAACTCACGATGTCCCGCCTCTCCGAGCGCTACGCCCAGGAAGAGGACTCCAGACACCGGGCCACGCTCATCCGCTCTCTCGGTCTGATCAAGAACCCCCGCACCGTCACCCTTCTCGCCAAGGCCCTGAGGGACGCGGACGGCCGCGTTCGGTCGAACGCCGTCGAAGCCCTCGCCGCACAGAACGATCCGGAGCTCATCGAGCTGATGTATCCGATGCTGAATGATTCGCATAACCGCGTCAGAAGCAGCGCCGCCGCCTCTCTCTGGAAACTCGGCGGCATGGGCGCCATCGTCACGCTCAAGCAGATGTTGCGATCCTCTCACAAGCAGATGCGCGCGTCCGCCGCGTGGGCGCTCGGGGAAATCGGAGCCCTCCAGTTTTCGGACGTCCTCCAAGATCTGAGCAACGACGCCGACCCCGACGTGCGTAAATGGGCTCTCAAGGCACTGGCAAAAGTAGCGAAAATCGCCTAGACTATCTGGCGGTGACACGGCTATCGGAGGGATTTCCATGAACCGCCATCGGTTTCTCTTCCTTGTTTCTCTTCTGGCGGCGTTCGTCGTGCTTGCGGCTTTTCCGCTCGCGGCGCAGGACGCGAAAGAACTCAATCGGCTTGGCGTGACGGCCTTGCGAAGCGGGAACTACGCCGAGGCGAAGGATTACTTCCTGAAGGCCACGAAACTGAATCCGACGTGGGCCGAGCCGTTTTACAACGCCGCGCTTCTTCAGAAAGCCGTCAACAAGCGTGACGAGATGAAGCCCCTGTTGAAGAAGGCCCTCCACCTCGAGCCCTCCAACCAGACTTATAGAGAAGAATATACAAAGTTTCTCAAAGAGGACATGCGCGCCGCCAAATCTGCGGGCATGACGGAGAAAGCCGCGGCCCTGCGCGAGGAGATCGTCACCGTCGATCCGTCGGAACTCGGCCTCGGCGCCGATATCGTCGACGAGCAGGTCGCGGCCGGGCAAGCCGAGAAGGCGAAGCAATTCGCCCTGCGGTTGCTCGAAAGCAACAAGGCGGAGCTTCCCGAATACCGTTCCGAAGGGATCGGCCGCCTGTACTACGCCCTCGCAAAGATGGAGCGGACCGCCGGGAACATGGCGAAAGCCCGCGACTACGCCGAGAAGTCGACGCGGTATCCGCTTCCCAACCCCGATCAGGGCAAGGAACTCCTCGCCGACATCAAGAAAAACCAGCAGGAGACGGTCGAGGGCTACATCAAGCTGGGCCGTTCCTACGCCGAAAAGGGCGAGGTCGCGAAGGCCATCGGGGAGTTCGAGAACGCTCTTGCCATCGATGCCACGAATGAAACCGCGCAGAGCGAGATCGAGTCGCTGAAGTCCAGGGCCGAGTCGCGAGACCTGATGGCGGACGCCCTCAGACTCAGCTCGCAAGAGAAATGGCTCGAGGCGCGCGACCTGCTCGAGCGGGTTGTCGCCGCCCAACCGAAGCATGCCGAGGCGCGCAAACTGCTCGCCAAGGCCACCGCCTTCGAAACGGAACTGATGAAGAAACTCGGCCGGACCGACCGGCTGCCGCGCAGCACCGAGGAACGGGCCTCGCTGACCGAAAATTACATCATGATGGGTACCCGCTTCTTCGACGCCGGCAACAACCAGGATGCGAAACAGGCGTTCGAGCGCGCCCTTGCGATCATCGCCCTCGACTCCAAGCTCGAAAAGTTCCGGCCGAGCGTGAACGCAGGGATGGCGAAGATCGGGACGATCGACACGCGGTCGCAAACCTGGGAGAAAGCGAAAGAGCATTACAAGAGCGGCGAGTACGAAGAATGCATCACATGCCTGGAATCGCTTCCGGCCGATTACGAGGTCGATCTTCCCAGTTTTCTCGCCTACTGCTACTGGAAAACCGGGGACACCGAGAAGGCCAAGAAATTCGCCAGTCTGCAACTGGTCAAGCAGCCCGACAACAACCGCGCCAAGTTCGTCCTTGGCAATCTTTTCATCGCAGCGGGGGACAACGCCGCCGCGTACAAGATCCTCAAGGAAGTAAAGGATTCGGATCCCGAGTATCCCGGCATCGATGACGTATTTTACAAGGCCGGCGCGTTCAAGTGGGGGGTCCTCGTTCTGCCGGCGGTGGCCATCGTGATCCTCTGCTGGATCGGCTGGATCATTTTCCACAACATGCCCGAACACAATAAAAACGCGGCGATCAAGCGCGCGCGCGCCCATCTGAACAAGGGCCTGTATAAGGAGTGTCTGGACGAGCTGACCGGTGTCCGCCGCCTGCCGAACCTCGACGCCTACGACGGCATGGTCATTTCCCGGATCGCCGCGCAGGCGTATCTCAAGACCGGCGCCTACGACCGTGCAATCGGCGAGTGCAAGCACCTGATCTCGATCAACACCCAGGATGCGGAAGCCCACCAATGGCTCGGCTTCGCCTATCTCGGCCGCAGGATGCTGACGCCGGAGAGTCTTCCCGAACTCCTGAACCTGTACAAGACCGAGCAGCGGAACATCGCCCTGATTTCCCTTCTCGGCCAGCATTACACGGCCCAGAAAACCATCAGCGCCGACGGCATCGAGATCCTCGAGAAGTGGCTCGAGCTCGAACCGACGAATCCCGAGGTCCTCAAGCCTCTCGGCAGATACTACCTCCAGAAGGGGCGGGCGGACGACAAGTCCATGCTCGTTTTCCAGCGCATGATGGAGTTCACGAAGCCGGAACCGGAGTTTCTGCTCGGCGTGGCCAAGCTGCACCTCCGGCAGAAGCAGTATGAGGAGAGTCTCCGCCTCTGCGAGCAGGTCATCCGGATGGATGTAAACAACGAAATGGTGCATGGAGTCCTGCGCGACTGTTATGCAAAAATGGAAAAGCTCAACGAACTTCTCGAGATCTACCGCGCTTATCTCTCGGAAAATCCCTACAACGTCGCCTTCCAGAAGGGCCTCACCGAGGCGATGAACCTCGCCCAGCGCACCGGCGTCAAGATCGGCCCGGCCCCCGCGGTGGCGGTCCCCCCGGATGCCGTTTCGCAGGCCGGTTCGTCGGCGGCCCAGACCGCCGCTGCTCCGGCGGACGGCATTGTCTGCCCGCACTGCGGAGCCGCGAACAGCAAAGCGGACTACTATTGCCAGCAGTGCGGCAAGAGCATCGTCTGACCGGCGGATGAACGACCGACCCTTCCTCCCCTTGCGCGCCCTCGTCGTCCTCGCAACCTTCCTGGTTGCGGCGACGGCGTTCGGCGCGGCGACAGCCGATTACACGACCCTCAAAAAATATATATCCGCACGGATGTTTTCCGAGGCGTATTACGAACTGATGCGGTGTGAACTGCAGAACAAGGACGAGGATCCCAAACTCACGAAACTCCGGAAGGATCTCCTGAAGCCCGTGCGAGACGAAGCCGTCAAGCGGGCGAGGATCACCCCCGACGACCCGAAGGTCAGAATTATTCTTGGAGATATAGAATTTCACCAGGGGCACTACGACGCCGCCGTTCAGCACCTTACCCAGGCGCTCACGAGGAACCCCGGGGCGCTCGGCCACTACACCCTCGCCAAAATTTTCTTCGCGAAAGGGAGGATGACGCAGAGTTTCGATCAGCTGGAAAAAGCGCTCCAGATCGATCCGTCGTCCGAAGTCCTCTTCGACGATTTCCAGTTTTTGTATAATGCGAAGAATTACGGATTGGCTTCGGCGAAGCGCCTGACCGGAAAAGCGGGGTTTCCACGGCGTGCGACGCCGGTCGCGGCCGAGAGCGCCGTCCCAGCCCTTCCGGACAACCCCTTCGAAAACGATCCCACCGCACCGCCGGACGTTCCCCTGCCGCCGGAGCCGCAGCCGGAGCCCGACCTGCTCCAGACGGCGGGTGTCCCGACGCCGCCCGGCAGGCCGGTGACGCCTCCCGCTCCCGACGAAACGGATTTTCCGGCGCCCGACGAAACGGATTTCCCCGCAAGCTCCGAAACGCAGCTTCCCGCCGAGCCTCCGCCCGCGATTACAATCGCCACGGCGCCGGAAGTCGCAAGCGAAGACCCGGAGCGCAAGAAGATGAAGGACGCAGACTACTGGTTCGACCAGGCGAAGCGGAAGTTCTCCGACGGGAAATACGAAGAGGCGGAAACCACGCTCAGGAAAGCCGTGGGCATTTTTCCGGGCCTGCCCGGACGCGAGGAGCTTCAGGCGAAGATCGACGCGAAGAAAGAGCTCGACAAGCGCTACAAGGCGGCCGTCGGCCTGTATCAGAGCGAGAAATACGATATCGCCCTGCCGGACATTCTCAAAGCCTATGAAGAAGACCCGTTGAAGTATGCCGAAGCCGTGTTCTACCTCGGCAAGATCTACGTTCTCGGCTCGAATCGGAACCTCCGCAAGGCCCGGGAGTATTTCGAGAAGTTCCAGAGCCTCCCAAACTGCGCCCCGGAGCTCAGTCGGGACGTCGACTGGGTCATGATCGGCATCCTGACAGACGACCAACAGTATGAGGAAGCCTACCGACGATTCAACGAGTTCGTCGAGCGCGAACGGGAGTATGCCGAGAATCAGAGCACATATACGAAGCTCCGGTGGACGCTCTTCTATCAGAACCACACGACTGAAATCTGGGCGGGTCTCGGCATCTTCGCGGCAGCCTTCATCATCGTCTTCATCCTCATGATCGCCCCGGCCCTCAACCTCTTTATCTTCGACCCCGTGAAAAAGGCAAAGACGGCTCTCGATGCGGGCCAAACCGAGAAGGCCGTGCGCATCGCCGACGACGCTCTCAGGCAACGCAACATCCCCATCCAGACGCTGCGACTTCTGCTGGAAATCAGCGTCCAGGGACATTATACGCTCAAAAATTATTTCAAATGCCAGGAAAACGCGAGGCATCTTCTCCAGGAGTTCGCCGATAATCCCATCGGCTGGAAATATCTCGCAAAATCCTACCTCGAAACGAACTCGTCTTCCGACGAGGCGATCACGTTGTATGAAACCCAGTATAAAAACGATCCGGGCCGGACCGAGTTCCTGCCGATCCTGTGCAAGTATTACGCCTCACAGAAGCAGTATACGGCCGACGCGATGGAGATCATGTATGCGTTCTACCAGGTTCAGCCCACCAACCGCGACAACGTGAAGGCGCTCGCCGAGGCATACGTTCAGAACAAGCGAATGGGGGACGAGGTCGTCACGATCCTCCAGGAAGCCGTGAAGATCTGCCCGGACAACGACGGGTATCGGGAACTCCTGGCCCGCAACTTCTCGAAAAAGGCCATGTATGCGGAAGCCGCCCGGGAGTGCCTGCAGGTCCTCTCGAAAAACATCAACAACATGGGCATCCATGTCGTCTACACGACCTGCATGAAGAAAATGAACATGCTGGACGAGGCTGTCCTGCAGTATGAGGAATTTTTGCGACGGCATCCCGGAAATCCCCAGTTGACCGAAATCGTCACGGGCCTTCGCAAGGAGCTCGAACAGGCGACGAGGTCCCCGGACACCCTGAGCGGGGTCGACGAACTGTCCCCCTTCAGCGACGAGATGATCGCCCCCGAGTTCCCGTCTTTGCCGGCCGAGCCGGTTCTTCCGGCGATTCCGTCCGAAACGGATATCCGGAACTTCGTCGAACCGCCTCCCGAAGGATTCAACGCATCCGACGCATCGACGCCGCTTCCGGATTTCCTGAAACTGGGCGGCGCGGGCCAGGCTTCCGATATCCGCCCGGCGGATGTCGAGCCGCAGTTCTCGCCCGGAACTCCTGAGAACGCATCACCGCAGGTCGCTTCCCCCGTTGAAATACCATCCATCGCGGATTTCATCGGTGAGATACAGATACCGAAGGAACCGGAGCCAGGCATGAAGTCCGTCGACGACATCCTGTCGATGCCGACGCTCGATCCGTTTGCCGCCCAGGGCCTCGACGGCGCCGACCTCCAGGACGATCTCGGCATGGCCCCCCCCGAAACCCTGACGCCGTCCCCCACACCCGTTCCGAAGCAGGCGGCCGGCGACGGCTTCGTGAAGGAGCTGGATGAAGCGCGTCAGAAAGCCTCCCAGAAGAAGTGGGAGGACGTCGTCACGATTCTCGCCCCCGCCTTCGCATCCCGGCGGTCGCAGGACATCGGCCTGCTGCTCGCCGACGCCTACGTTCACCTCAAAAAGACCTCTCTCGCCCGCGAGATCATCGAAACCCTCGAACTCGACCGGGAGATGATGTCCGATCCCCTCAAGGAGCAGCTGTACAAGATCGGCGTCGCCCTCGAAAGCGCGGGAGACACCGACGGCGCGCTTCTGATATACGATATGATATGCAATGTCGACATCAATTTCCGCGACACGTTCGACAGGTCCGACAAGTTGTATGCCACGCTCAAGAAAGGCAAATGACCCGTTACGGGAACCGATGTTTCAGCCGACAAGAGACATTGTCGCAGTTCAAGCCAGAGCAAGGAACGATCTATGACAAGCCTGATGAGCACGTTGTCGGCGTGGGCCGGCGCGATTTTCGGATTCGGCGTTCTCGTGCTTCTGCACGAATGGGGGCACTTTCTTGCCCTTCGCCGGTGCGGCAGGCCGGTCTTCGCCTTTTCCGTCGGGTTCGGGGCTCCCCTCGCCCGGTGGAAGCGCGGTGCAACGGAATACAGGCTCGGCTGGATTCCGCTCGGCGGCTATGTTTTGCCTGTCGATCCCGCCGATCTGGACCGCCGGGAAGCCGCGGGCGAACCCCTTCTGCCCGATGACCCTCCGCGCGTGCAGGCGTTCGTCGCCTCCGCGGGTCCGGCTGCGAATCTGGCGCTTGCCGTCCTTTTGTTCGCGATCGTCTTCCATCTCTGGGGCGATCCCGTCCCGGTTCCCGTCGTCGACTCCGTCGTCAAGGGAAGCGCCGGCGCGGCCGCGGGACTGCGCAACGGGGATTCCATCGTCAGCGCCGCCGGACGCCCCGTGTCCGACTGGCAGGGACTCCTGTCGATCATTCAGGAGAACGGCGACAAGCCGATGCCGTTCGCGGTCAGGCGCGGTGGGGAAACGGTTCTGCTGCAATGCGCCCCCCGCCGCGAGGGGGAACGATTCGTGATCGGCGTCAGGCCCAGGTTCGCTGCCGAGAGACCAAGAAGTCTCGGCGCCGCCTTCGCGTCAGGCATCGCACGCACCGTCCAGGAGACGGTCGGCGTCGGAATCGCCTTTTCCCGCCTCCTGTCGATGCGGAGCGCCGGCCAGGTCAGCGGCCCGGTCGCGATCCTCGACCAGGTTTCCCAGGCGGCACAGAACGGCTGGTTCGGCTTCCTGACCCTTCTCGCGATTCTCAGCGTCAACCTGGCGGTGTTCAACCTGTTGCCGCTCCCCCCTCTCGACGGTCTGAAACTGCTTCTCGCGGCCTGGCACGCCGCCGTCGGCCGCCCCCTCCGGGAGCAGGTCCTGATGCCGGTGTACCAGTGGGGGACCATCGGGCTGGCCCTGCTGTTCCTGCTGATCACGATAAAGGACATCGGATCCTTGTTGATGTAGCCCCTCCTGCCGATAAGGAAAACGATGATCCCGAAAACGCAGTTCCGGCGGCTGACATGTCTCGTCCTGCTCCTGCTGTGCCTCGGAGCCGCCCGGGCACAGGCGGCGAGAGATCCGATCCTGCTCGTCGACCAGCCCGGAAATACGATGCCGGTCGGCGCCTTCGGCCCGACGTTCAAGTTCAAGCGAACGTCCGGTCCCGAAGGCTTCGGAGGCGAGATGGTGGTGTGGGGCGCCCGCGGGTTCGGCGGCCGGCTTGACGATCCGAAACTGGGTCTCATGGCCCAGGCAGGCACGCTGACCGGAACCGGTCTCACCCTCAACCTGCGCATGGGCGGCTTCACGGTCGAAGACCATTTCATGAAGGATACCCGGCTGAAATGGCGGGTGGGCCTCGGTGGCGGCACCTTCGAACTGAAATCCCGGATCAGCTCGCGCGTCGTCAACGAGGGCAGTTTCGCCTTCGCCGAGCCGATGCTCGTCGGCGTGATTCCGATGACGCGTCATATCGTGCTCGAGATCGGCGCCGGGTACACGTTTTGCGGCGTCGAAGGCGTCAGGCTCGAAGGCCTCTTCGTCCAGACAGACCTGCTTCTCGGCCGGTTTTAATCGCTTCACCGCAAGACCAGGCGCAGCGATGGGCGCGGGGGCGGTCAGCGAGGTTTCGAGAGGACGGTCTGCCGCCAGGCCCTTCCGCCGAAGGTGTGGGAGAACTCGAGCAGCTTGTTCTGATGCCGGGCGATATTCGAATCGATCAGCTCCACTTTCACATCGGGAGAGGTGAGACCGGAAGCGAGCAGATTAAAAATCCCGTTCACCTCTGAATATTCGAGTTCGTGAGCGATTTCATAGGCGTCTTCGAGCGTTTTGAAATCGTCCGGCGAGCAGCGATCGATCCGGTATTTCACGTCGATGAGCTTCACCCACATTCCCCGGTCGGCGGCGGATGAGATCCTGCCGGAAGGAAGCTCGGCAAGGGCCTTTCGCAGAATTTCTGCGTGGCCGACCTCGTCATCTTTCATCGCGTTCCAGAAGGCGGCGACGGCGGGCTCGTGAGCGAACATGCCGGCCAGCGCCTCGTACAGCCTCCCCGCTTTCATCTCGATCTCGATGGCGAGGTCGAAAATATCCCCTATGGTCCTGGCCCCGTCAGATTGCATCATAATACCGACATTCATTTCTGGTTTTCCGGATACTGCCTCGTATGCTGAAAGCGGGCGACAGTATCCGCTCTACATGTGAGGTTACAACACTCCCCGGAAAATTACAATTCACGGGGTCACCGGAACTCGTCGTTGCCTTGTGCGCGGGTTACGGCTATCATGTCGGGGAACAGGGAGTCGGAACCGGCCGCCCACGCGATGGACGTGACGGCCGTGTCGGCTCACAGACCTGACCACAGGAGGAAACCCGTGAACGAGGAACTCGGCCCGACCCCGCTGGGGAAGTTCGTGATGTTCGTTTTTATACTCGGCTGTATTTTTGCTGCAGCCGTTTCCTTCTCGCCGTCGCTCAAGCAGATGATCTTTCCCGCGTCGACGACCACTCCGACCGGCCACGGAAGCGGACAGGCGCAGGGCGCTCCTGACGCCGCCGGCACGCCGTCCGGCCAAAGTGCGGCGGCCCCGTCGGGCCAGGTGATCGAAGCTCCCGATGCGAAGGGCATCACGACGGTCCAGGAGTACAAATACATTCCGCAGGAAAAGCTCCCGCCGGTCAAGGGAGTCTCCAGCTACGAATGGGATGAGCAGAAGAAGATCGTCGAGTTCCCGATCAACGTCTGGATCGGCTGGCTCCCGATCGTCGCCGCCAACCACGGGTTCGCCCCGAGCGAAGAGAGCATATTCTTCAAGAAATACGGCTTCAAGGTCAACCTCAAGCTGATCGATGACCCGGTCGTGGCGCGCGACGCCTATGCGGCCGGCAAAAGCCACGTCCTGTGGGGCACCCTCGATATGATGTGCCTATTCGCGGGCGAACTGATGAAGGACAGCCGCACCGCGCCCCGTATTTACCAGCAGATCGACTGGTCGAACGGCGGCGACGGCATCGTCGTGCGCGGCAACATCCGTTCCGTCAAGGATCTCAACGGCAAAACCGTCGTTTTCGCGCAGAACAGCCCCTCCCAGTATCTGATTCATAACCTGCTCATCAACGCCGGGCTGAGCCCCCAGCGCATCAAGACCCGCTACACCTCGACGGCGTTCGAAGCCGCGGCGGCCTTCGTCTCGGACAAAACGATCGACGCCTGCGTCAGCTGGGCCCCGGACATCTACACCATCCCGGAAAAGGTGACGGGCACGCGCATTCTCACCACCACGGCCGAAGCGAACCGGCTCATCACCGACGTATGGGCCGTCCGCGCCGACTTCGCCAAGGACCACCCGGAGATCGTGAAGGGCCTCGTGGCCGGCATTTTCGAAGGCATGGCGATGGTCAGGAACCAGACCCAGAAAGCCCAGGCGTTCCAGTGGATGGCCGACGGCTACGGCATGAAGGTCGACGACGTCAAGACGATGGAGAACGACGCGTTCATCACGAATTTCGGCATGAACAAGGAGTTCTTCACCAACCGCAACAACCCGACCAACTTCGAGCGCACCTGGAGCAACATCACGCTCGTCTACCGCGAACTCGGCGTTCTCGCCACCCCCGTGCGGTTCGACGAGGTGATGGACTTTTCGGTCCTGCAGGACCTCGAAAAGGAAGGCGCCTTCAAGGACCAGCAGGATGTGCCGGTGTCCCGCTTCGTGCCGACCTCCTACAAAAAGGTCTCGGCCGAGGCGCCGGTGCTCACCCAGACGGTGCGCATCAACTTCTACCCCAACTCCGCGAACGTGTATGAGCCGGAACACGACGAGTTCGGCCAGCCGGTCGCAAACACGCTCTACGACCCGTCCGTCGACGCGACCCTCGAGAAGATCGCTCGCATGGTCGGCCAGTATGAGCGCGCGACCGTTGCGATCGTCGGGCACACGGACGCCTCGATGAAGGGCAAGGTCCCCGAAAAAGCCGTGAAGGAACTTTCGGAAGACCGCTCGAAGTCGGTCCGTGACGCGCTGATCCGTAAATACAGATTCCCGCTCAACAAGTTCGTCGTGGCCGGCAAGGGCTGGGAAGTTCCGGCCGACGAGAACGACTTGATGAACCACGCTCTCAACCGCCGAGTCGAGGTCCAGGTCTTCACCCCCGAGCAGTAAGCAAAATCCGAAAGGAGAGGTCATAGTATGTTCACCAGGTTGATGAATCTCATTCGAGGCTTTTTCGGTCTGTTCATCTCGGGACTCGAGGCCCAGAACCCGCACGCCCTGATCGAGGTCGAAAAAGAGAATCTGCGCAAGCAGATCTCCCGCTTCAACGAGCAGCTGGCCAACCAGGCCGCCTTCCTCGAACGACTGATCAGGCAGGTCAAGAACCTGACCCAGAAAGAAAAGGAACTCACCGCGAAGATCACCGCGAACCTCAAGGCGGGAAACCGCGCCGTCGCCGGTCAGCTCGCCCTCCAGCTCCAGACCGTCAAGCAGCAGCTCGACGAGAACCAACAGCAGCTCCAGCTTCAGGAAAAGGCCTTCAAGGATCTCGAGCGCGCCCGCGACGTTTCCGTCCGCGAAGCTCAGCAGAAAATCGAGAAGCTCCAGGCAATGGTCTCCGAAACCGAGATGCTCGAAGCCCAGGCAGAGCTCTCCGAGATGGCCAAGGGCATGATCAACAGCATCGGCGGAACCGGCGACACGATCGCCCGCGTTTCCGAACTCGTGCAGGAGCGCCGCGACAAGGCCGCGGGTCGCGCGCGTGTCTCGTCGGGCCAGATCGACACGTCGGGTGTTCAGCTGAAGGAGAACGAGCAGGCCGCCCTCGGCGAGCAGGCACTGGCCGAGTTTGCCTCGGTCTACGGCATCGATTCGGCGTCTGGAGAAGCCGCTCCCGTCACCGAGGCTCCGCCGCCGGCCCCCGAGAAGGAACTGGGACCCCGCGTCTGATCTCCGGCATCGCCTCGTGGGCGTGACCGGCCGGTCGCGCCGACATAATATATTAGCTCATATATACTGGAGGATTTTCATGAAACTGTTTCGATTCGCAGCCGCTGCGATGATCGGTTTTACGCTGCAACTCGGCGCCGCATTCGCGCAGGAAGCCCCGGCACCGGCCGGCGCCGCCCCCGCCAAGCCGGCGGTCGAAGCTCCGGATACGCAGGGTGTCACGACGGTCCAGGAGTACAAATACGTTCCACAGGAGAAGCTTCCCCCCGTCAAGGGCACATCCGCCTACAAATGGGACGAAAAGGAAAAGACTGTCGTATTCCCGATCAACGTCTGGATCGGCTGGCTTCCCATCGTGGCCGCCAACAACGGCTTCAAACCCAGTGAAGAGAGCGTATTCTTCAAGAAATACGGGTTCAAGGTCGATCTGAAGCTGATCGACGACCCGGTCGCGGCCCGCGACGCGTATGCCGCCGGCACCAGCCATGTGCTGTGGGGCACGCTCGACATGATCGCTCTGTTCGCCCCCGAGCTGATGAAGGACAGCCGAACCGCGCCCCGCATCTTCCAGCAGGTCGACTGGTCGAACGGCGGCGACGGCATCGTCGTCCGCTCCGGCATCCGCAGCGTCGCCGACCTGAAGGGCAAAACGGTCGTCTTCGCCCAGAACAGCCCCTCCCAGTATTTCATCAGCAACCTGCTGATCAACGGCGGCCTCCAGCTGAGCGACATCACCCCGAAATACACCGCCACCGCGTTCGAGGCGGCCGCGGCGTTCGTCTCCGACAAGAGCATCGATGCTTGCGTCAGCTGGGCACCCGACATCTACAATATTCCCGAGAAGGTCGCCGGAACCCGCATCCTGACCACCACCAGCGAGGCCAACAAGCTGATCGCCGACGTGTGGGCCGTGCGCGCCGACTTCGCCCGCGACAAGCCCGAAGTCGTGAAGGGTCTCGTGGCAGGCATCTTCGAGGGCATGGACCTGCTGAAGAACCCCACCTTCAAGGCCCAGGCCTTCCAATGGATGGCCGACGGCTACGGCATGAAGGTCGATGACGTGAAGGGGATGCAGAACGACGCCCACTCGACGAACTTCGCCGAGAACGTCGAGTTCTTCCTCAACGCCAACAACCCGACCAGCTTCGAACGCACCTGGAAGAACATCAACTCGGTCTACCAGCTCGCCGGCAGGGTCGAAAGCCCGGTCACCTTCGATCAGCTCATGGATTTCTCGATCATCCAGGCGCTTCAGAAGGAAGGCACGTTCAAGCATCACAAAGACGAGTACGTCAGCAGCTTCGTCCCCACCAGCTACAAGAAGGTGTCGGCGGAAGCCCCGATCGTCACCCAGACGGTGCGCATCAGCTTCTACCCCAACTCCTCGAACCTGTATGAGCCTCAGCATGACGACATCGGCCGCCCCCTGCCCAACACCCTCTACGATCCCAACATCGAGACGACGATGGAAAAGATCGGCCGCCTCGTCGGCGCCTACGAGCGCGCCGTCATCGCGATCGTCGGCCACACCGACGGCTCGATGAAGGGCAAGGTCCCGGAAGAGATCGTGAAGGAGCTCAGCAGTGAGCGCGCGAACGCCGTCAAGCAGGCCCTCGTGAACAAGTTCAAGTTCGACCCGAACAAGTTCGTCGTCGAGGGCAAAGGCTGGGAAGAGCCGGCCGACGCCGCGGATGCGCAGAACCACGCGCTCAACCGGCGCGTCGAAGTTTCGGTGTATTCACCGGAAGGCAATTGATCACGCATGATGCAGGCGCGCACGGCAGTGCGCGTCTGCATCATGACATGGCGGAGGAAGCGAGATGACGGCAGAGCGGGACGACATGGCGCAGAGCGGCACGCCGAAGGAGTTTCTGAAGATCCGCGAGCCGGTTTCGATCACGCAGAGCGCGATGCTCGGCGTGCTTCCGATCTGTTTCATCCTGCTCGTCTGGACGATCGCGACCTGGGGACGGATGGATATCGTCTATCTCCCCGAAGGGGAGCTCGACACCGGCACGCCGGTCCCCGAAATCGGCCGCGTCATCACCGACGGCATGGGCCTGGCCATCGTCGGCTGGAAGCTCGAGCAGAGCGCCACCGATACGTTTCTCGTCAATGGCACGGCACGGTTTCCCCTGCACAATCTCTACGTCCGCAAATACGGCGACAGCTTCAAGATCAAGCTGAAGCGGGGCCGCATTACAGGGCGGACCGCGGTACCGGCGCCGGCCGAGGCGGCCGGAAACGAGAAATCGCCCCCCATCGGTCGCGGAGGGACCCCGGTTCCGCAAGCGGCGGGCAAACAAACATACGTTTTGGAATATACCTACGAAGATATCGAGACGCGCCTGCTGACACAGGCCATCCTTCCGAGTCCGATGGAAGTATTGCGCTCCCTGAAATCGCTCTGGAGCGAGCGTAAGCTGTTCAGCAACGTCGTTTCGAGTTTCATCCGCGTCGCCGAGGGCTTTTTCGTCGCCCTGCTTCTGGGCTTCCCCCTCGGCCTCGCCATGGGCAGTTTCTCGCGCATCAAGGCGATGTTCGCCCCGCTGGTGGTGTTCGGCGGCTACCTGCCGATCCCGGCGCTCGTCCCGCTGTTCATGAGCCTCTTCGGCACGACCGAGCTTCAGAAGGTGATGTTCCTCGCCTTCGCGTTCGGAATCTATCTCCTTCCGCTCTTCGTGCGGGCCATCGAGGAGGTCGACAACGTCTATCTGCTCACGGCCTACACCCTCGGGGCGAACAAGTGGCAAACCGTCAGACACGTTTTGCTCGCCATCTCTCTTCCGAATCTGTACGACGCGATGCGGATGGGTTTCGGTGTCGGATGGGGCTATATTATATTGGCCGAAATGGTCGACATGGGCAGCGGCGGCCTCGGCGCCCTCATTCTGGGCAGCCAGCGCATCGGGCCGAAGGAGCACATCTATCTCGTTCTCCTCGTGATCGTGACGATGGCGTTCATCACCGACAAGCTGTGGGAATACTGCGGTGACCGGCTGTTCCCCTATCGGAGGCTCAAGCGATGAGCGAAAACGAAAAAACCGGAACCCCGCTTCCCGAAACACCGGCTCGCCCCATCGGCACCGATGAGGCGCCGACGGCACCGGGCTGGCGCAGCTCTGACGGTCCCGATCTGGATGGAATCGTCGCACCTCCCGCGGCATCCTCCGAAGGAATGCAGCCTTCCCCCTCTCTTGCTCCGGAAAAGCCCGTCGAACCGTCGGCGACACGGCAGGCGACATCGCCAGGTGCATCCGCACCTTCCGCCACCCCGGATGCCCCGCCGACGAATCCTCCCGAATCGACAACGGCCGTCGTCGCACCGCACCCGCAGGCACCGGAAAGCGCTCAGTCAAAACCGGCGCAGGCTCCGGAGCCTTCCGCCAGAGAGATTCCGCTGGCGCCGGTGCCGCAGCGCCCGTCCGCTCAGGCCGGAGCCCTGCACCATCAACCGGTTCAGAAAGCCCCGGCTCCTCGGCAACGGTCGTTCTGGAAAAATCTTCTATCCCCGTTCATCAACCTGCCGGACGCCCCCGCCTCGCCTGCCGAGCGACCTCCTGTCCTCACGTCCCCCAACACCGGGGCGACGAAACCCGGAGAAGCCGGACCATCAGCGGGGCCGGGTGTGAAGCCGCCTGTCGTCACCTTCCGTCACGTGACGAAGATTTTCAATCAGGGAACGCCGCAGGAATACAAGGCCATCGAGGACATCGACTTCGAGATCGAGGATCTGCCCGACGTCGGCGAGTTCATCGCTCTCGTCGGCCC